>MDSX01071381.1_pt1 | contig 12730 bp, 23 predicted proteins | sample 811141 | NCBI WGS metagenome assembly MDSX01 (sample SAMN05326642, study PRJNA326480) | marine metagenome | isolation source: seawater | place: Atlantic Ocean: South East | collected 2010
GCTTCTGCTTTTATTTCTTCTGGTTGTGTTTCCCACCATTCAAGTGTTTTTTCGTCAACAGTTCTACCCATGCCAATTTGTTCATCTGCATCTAATCGATAGTAGAATTCACTATGTAAGCCATCATCTGCTAACGGGTCAAACTTAATCCCACCAATAGTTAATACTACTGTATTTGGACTAGTTCCTAGTGTTTCTATATCAATTGTTGCGTGTGTTGTCATTAAGTATATTCCCAACGGTATTGAGGCGAGCGGTCATCTAGTGCCGCTTCAACTCTTGTTAATACGTCTGTTGTATGTTTGCATTTACCTCTAAAAGTAAATCCTAAACAGTCGCATGTAAAACCTTTCTCGGTACACGTTACATCATATGTATCTGTGCCTTTTGAGTTAGGTTGTTTCCATATCAAGCCTTCGAACACTGAGCCTTTAGGCTTGAATAATGTAGGTTTAAGATATTTTTGTGTTTGCTTTGCCATATTAATCAAATTTATAAAATATGTGGGCACCGATTTGTTTTGTTCGGTTCATACCCTTGTCGTCAACCCAGTTCGGAACAACATAGTTTGCATGATAGTGCGTAGCACCACAAGTAATACCAAAATAATCACCATCGTCTGTCATATTGTATTGTAGTAACATAGCCTTTGCTACAAATTCTGCATTCTGCCAAGTTTGATTGTTAGGCATATTAGGAATCTTGTCACTTTTGCCGTCACAATACCAACTAAACTGGCACATATGTTTCTTCATTTCGCCATTCGAATGCTTTATGCCTGCTTTTACAACACCACAAATGGTATCAGGATATCGGTCTTCTTGTACACGATTTAAAGTAACATCTGCAACTGCGGCCATGCCTTCGAGGCTTTGATTTCCCGCTTCAAAATAGATATTTTGTGCTAAACAGTATATTTGTTCATCTGATAATTCGTTAGATGCTAACGTCATATCTTCTTTTGGCATCGCTTTCAATGGTGCTTGTGATTCTGCAAATACAGAAACACCAACAATCGCCAACATAGTAATGATAAAAAATTTCATAATTCTGCTCTCTTTTTACGCTAAGATATACACATATTATAACACAATATGAGACCTTGTCAAGTAAAATTAAGTAATTATTTTATCTTTTTTGCAACTATTTTTAGTATTTCGTAGTAGGTATTATTAACTTCTACTTCGTCACCGACTTCACGTGATAATAGTTCCATACCCATAGGAGATTTCATACTAATTATTCCATTTTCTGGGTCGGAGTCATGTACACCTAGAATAGTCCATGTAAATTCTCGGTCAGTTTCTGTATTAAGAATTGTAACTGTTGTACCAACTAATACATTTTTCTTTTTGCCCGGTGCTAATGGCTGAATGATTTGAACATCGATTAGTCTTTCTTGGTGACGGCTGACCTCTTGCTCATGTCGTTGCATATCCTCCAACGCCATCAACAGTTCTTCGTTCTCTTCTAGTCCACCCTGTAGTCTGGCTTCGCCAATTCTATCTGAAATTTCGGGTTTTCTCTCTTCGAGTTCTCGGATTTGTGCTATGATTCTATCACGGGTTGAAGCCGTCATAAAATTACCATCTGCCATGTTAATTCCTCTCTTGTTCGCATCGTATTTATCGGAATTATCTATATTAAAGTGTGTTATCATCATTTTCATCTATTATTTCCTCTAGTTAATAAATTATTAATCTCTCTCAAGTAAAACAAATGCAATTGCATTATTACGTTCATCACTTACACTCAGGTTCACCATTATATTAAGTTTATCTGCCTCAATCTTAGCATTGTTTGATAGGTTTATATTAGGACGCATCCATGAAAATGATTGATAAGCAATATCATTTTTGTTATATACACTATTAAAACCAGTTCCCATTGCTTTGACAAATGCTTCTTTGACTGCCCAACATTTAGACAGATATGCCGCTTTGTCTTTTGATTCTGAGTAGGTACTGTATTCGCTCTCTGCTAGTACCCGTTTTGCAAATTTGTTACCGTGTCTTTCAATGATACCACGAAATCGGTTTACATCTACAATATCAACACCTATTCCATGTATCATGTATATTCCTCTCCAGTTAATGTTAAGTCAGGTAGTATTATACATGGATTCTTGACCTATGTCAAGTTTTTATTTATTTACAAAGACCTGCGACCAATTGATACTGGTCCCATGCGTGTTTTACTGCTGGTGTTGAGAGATTTGGAGATACAATGAGTTCAGCCCAATCGCCGTTTCTTTCGACAAATTCAAGCCAAGTATAGTTTACTTCTGTATTTGTTTTTTTGACTATCTTGCCAGTGAACTCAAGGTTGTCTATCACTTCATACAATATATCTTTATCTAAATTAGAAAGTGTTGGGTTTTTGAGTAGGACATTAAAATCACTTGGTTGGCTGTTCCATGAGAAATAGTAATTAACCATGATAAAAGAAACTTCTTCTACTTTTATCTTCCCGTTTACTATATCTGCTAAACAGGGGGCAAATCTCAAACCTAGTTTCATTTTAAGTTATTATTCACTTCAATAACTTTTCTTAATATTTCACTACCAGTAAAATCTAAGAATGCTTCTGTGTCTTTTGGAAAACAATGTCCGCCAAAACCTAGACCGCCATCATCATTCGGTGCCATCATATGAGAAGGTCCAATGTTTTCAAACTTTCCTAGGATATCAATCATTTCTTTATGATTGTATTTGTCACCTACATTTCTCATTATCTCGTGGAAGAATGCAACTTTAGTTGCTAACCAACTGTTGTGTAGATACTTGACCATACTTGCAGTTGTTCTATCAGTATTGATAAATTCTACATTCTCAAGGTATCCAAACTTTTGTTCCCAGAAAAAACAATCTCTACTTAAACCACCAAGTATAAAATGCTTTTGATTTTTGAAATCTTCTTCGGCTGTTTTTGCTCGTAAGAATTCTGGATTGTATGTTACATTTTTAGGATATGTTTGTAGCATATCTGGTGGAACTGTACACTTGAGAAGAACAGGAACGTCACCTAATTCTTCAAGTACTTCTCGTATCATACTATCATCACAAATGCCATCTACAGTAGGAGTTGGAACACAAACTATTGCTCCTAGTCCAGGAGTGCCGACATACATATCAATTGTATTATCATTATACTTAGGGTCAATACGAATAACTGGTTGTCCATTTTGTTCTAATGACTTTGCTACTGTTTCTCCTACGAAACCGCATCCTACAACTAGTATCATTCTTTTTCTCCTTTTAGTATCGACCACATTTCGTTGGTTTCATGTTCTTCTATGAACTTATCCTCATCTGCATATGTACCGCATTCTTTTAATGTCTTTTCTACATACCAAAGAATTTCATATAAATCTTTCTTACATGTCCATGTTACAAACCCGTCCATTCTCGGGTCGTTTTCAGCAAATTTTATTCTATCAATCTCTTCTTTAATTGATGATACTGACCAATCTACTATCATAATTCATATAGTCTTTCTTCAAAATCCCAGTTGTATTCTTTAGTATCTCGTACTGTATGTCTAGTGTTATAAAATTGTTGTATCTCTTCTTTAGTATCTCTTGGAAACAAAAAAGAAAGATTCTGTATAACATGAAATCGATTAGAACTCCAATTGAATTCATCCATTACTTCATCTATCTTGGCATGTATGCATCTGCCATAATGAAATCCGCATAACCACATATCCCAATCATGCCTTTTATCTAATGAAATATATTCATGCATTACGCTTGGATATTTAGGAAGTTCATCAAATATAGGATGGGCCTTTATGCCACTCGTAATAACAATGATATCGTCAAATAAAGGTTTCAGCCTAGATAGTTGATTATGAATAAGTTTACATTGTACATCTATATCGGATGCCAAAAATGGATAATTCTCAACATCATGTTCCATTGGTTTCTCCCACGGGTCTACTATTGCTAAAAACCTACTCATTTAATGACTCCTATTTCCATCAAATACACAAACAAAATATAATCCTTCCTCATTAGATTCAACTCTATGATGTACTCCATCTTCAATTAAAACTACATCGCCAGGACCAACATCTCTAGGAACAGTATCAATATACATTGTTCCAGTACCTTTAACAAAGTAGTACACTTCTTCTTGTCCAGGATGTTTATGTCCGTTCGTAGTCTGATGTGGTTTCATATCAGTTGAACTTACAACTAAGTTATTTAGTGTTGTGTTATCTTTGAGTTTGTAGACTTCGTTATCTTTGATAACCTCTCCACCTATATCAAAAACATTAAGCATTTGCTCCACCTTGTAAAACTATATGTCTTACTTGTGTTATTGTATCCATACGAAAACTACGCCAACCCTTGGCATCAACATCCCATACACTTAGAATTGCCTCATTAACTTTTTTCTCTTTCTTAGGCTCATCCAAATTTGATGGTAAAATTCCCTCCATCAACGTACAGTTCATTACACGTTTATCGCCATTCACTTTTGTAAATGTGACTTCGAGTATTTCAGATTGTAATTGAGTTTGTAATTCTGAACGAACAAACTTATCTTCTACTGCGGTTGCCTCGCTTGGTATTACGTCTTCTATCGTCATTTCTTATCTCCTTGTATTCATCAGTGTCTTCGACTAAGTAACTCCACTTTGCCAGTTTGGCAAGTTTCACTTTAACTCTTTCTTCGATTTCGTCTTCATCAATTAGTCCATGTTCCAAAAGTAGTCCTACCATACACATAACATCACCAACCTCTTCAGTTAGTTTATCACTAGCATAATCTTTTGTTCTCATGGCTTTAGAGCAAACTTGGATTAGTTCGCCGCATTCTTCCATGGTTATAACCATTAATTCATCATCAGTGTCTTTTATCATCTTAGTCTTTTAGAGTCCACCCGTCATATATTGTATTGTACCAGAAATTACTATTTGCATAAAGAGAACCTGGTCTTACTGCTCCCAATATATTCAATACATTATTATTATCTTCAATTGTTTTGTCTAACACATTCAACAAAGAGTTCCTTTCAGAAAACTTCATGCAATACAATTCTTTATTACACTCGAAATAATATCGAATGTTTTGTTCTTTATTGCCAAGAACATCTAATTTTTTTATAAAATTAAGAGCGAGGTGTTTCTTCGTAATACCAAAATCAAAACTGTCTGGTGAGGGTGGCAACGAATCATACTTTGCAATAAAGCCATCAAATACCAAATCAACATTGTAAGTTTCTTCTAATCTTGCAATCACACCTAATTCATTAAACTTAAATTGATTTCTCTCTGAATTAACAAAACTACTCAACTTAGTTTCATATTCAGAAAAAGGTATATCACTTGTCAATGCTCTATGCGATAACTTAAGTTTGTAATAATCTAAGATTTCAGATGCAAAATCAATATCTTCTTTTCTGGGAGTCATTATTTCTTTATTCCAATCCATATCAGAATTAGAATTATAATTTGCAAATACTCTAACTTGTGGTGAGGTGTACTTAGGCTCATATTCAAATGAGCGTCTTGTATGTTCCCTAATAATATTACACCAATAATTATACTTTGAGCCGCCTTCTTCTGATGTGGGAACAATTCCTGTTGCATTCCAAAACAAGATAAGTGCTAATACATCAGTCTCAATACTTCTTAGTGGATTCGAATCAAGAGTCTGCCCATCTGTCTCTATGATTTCTTCAAAGTGAATACGCCTATCATAATAATTATCAATCACATTACTCATTTATTCTCCTGTTACAAATTCGCCATCTAACACTTTACATACTATATGGTCTTGTGTTTCTAAATTACCACCACGACTAATATATTGTCTCCCACCAGAGATAAATCCAGTGTCAGTCTTAGATTCATCTTCTATGCTTTGACTATATACCCATTCTTCTTTAGTATTATCAGATATCATTCCAAAATTACATTTCTCAATAGAATCCGCTTTGACTATCATCATTCTGCCATCTTTATGTTCATATAATCCGAAATAATAAGTATTCCATACTGGATGTGGCGAATCACGGTAATAAATATCTAATATTTTATTACTCTCATCCAATGCAGTAGTACATACATAATGAACTGGATATTCATCTTTCTTAGTGTAATGTGTAGTTATTTTTTCTACATCGAACTGTGGTTTGTGTTTTATATTCATAGTAAAACCATTATACCACACTATTGTATATAAAGTCAAGTGAAAATGATAAATACATTTAATACAAATATACACAGGACATTATCATGGCATACAATGACAATAAAGATATTTTAACTTGGAAAAGAGTTATTCAAAATCTGCAAGAGAAAACTGATGAAGGTGTGAACGCATATAACGAAGCACAACTTGGTGTAGAAGACCAAGACAACATCGAAACTGAACACTATAATGTAGTAGTTTCTTCAAATGACCACGGAATTATTGTTGATGTTTATGACAAACATGACTCACAAAGAGAGCCAGTCAAATCAGACCAATACTGGGATGAAGATGTTATGGAAGGCCAAGAGAAAACTGATGAAGGTGTAAACGAATACAACGAACTTGGTATACCTCAGGATGAAGAATTAATTAACAAGGTTGCTATGTGGATTTACCACGAAAGTGATTCACCAATAAGTGAAATAGAACATTTACTTAAAAAGTCTGGTGCAGTTGGCGACTACGAAGATGCTGTAGACGAAAACGTAAATGAAGAAACAGTCACAGAAGGCACATGGGCAATTCCTGATACTCCAGAAAAAGTTAGAGAACTAAAAGACTTAATGAAAGAAGAATTAACTGCTGATGAGGCTATTGATAGACTTGGTGGAATTCTTGGTGATGATTCGTTATTTGATGATATCGAAGACATGAAAGAAAAAGACCCTAAAGCAGATGTTAGAGGTATGGTTGTTCGTAGATTAGCCGACCTAGGTCTTATCAAAAAAAAGAATGAAAGCATCGAAGAAACCACAATCAATTATGTTGACGATTATGATACAATAACAAAGATTGATATTGAAAAAGATGGTATTATGTATAATGGCTCAAACATAAAAATGTATGATTGGGATGGTGCCGCAAAAGCAGTACTCACTCCAGAAATGTACAGTAGAGCAAAGGATTGGGACGAAGTTCATCAATATCTATTAAGATTTATAGGCAAACCTGAGAGTCTACAAGCGGCGGCGAGAAATGTATTTGCTATGAATGGCGAAGAGGTGACAGTTAATGAATCACTTATGATTTCAGAATCAAAGTTCGATGAAGCGGCTGGTGAGAAAGATGCTTGTTATCATAAAGTCAAAGCAAGATATAAAATCTGGCCAAGTGCATATGCAAGTGGTGCCTTAACTCAATGTAGAAAAAAGGGTGCTAAGAATTGGGGCAATTCAAAGAAGTAATATTATGAAATTTAACGAAATTGCAAAACCAGAAGTAATATACGAATTAGAGAAATGGGCTAAGACACAAGTACCATTGCTTGAAGGTACTATGTCTGCTGAAAAATTAAGTAAAACAATTCTTCAAAAAGCAATTGCAAAATTCAAAAAGCAACCAGAACCATCCGAAGAAAAGAATCAGGAGATGGAAGATTACATGGCTCAACTAGAAGTAATGCTGAATAGAGAAGAGCCAACAGTAGAAAAATCTACGCTACAAAAATTCTTTGGTTTCTTTCGTGCCCATCCAAGAATGATAGGATTAGGAGTTATGATTCTAATGCTATTATCACCTATCTTACCACAAATTGCAATAATCGGTTTAAGTTTAGAAAAGATTCTATCAGTAATATTAGCAGGATTATACGCAATCGATATTGCATCACCTACAGTTAAAACAGCATTGGAAATATAAGATGAAAATATATGAAGTCTTAACATTAGATGAAGATTTAAAAGCATGGTTCGGTAAAGGCAAAAAAGGTGGTGCTGGTGGTGGCGGTTGGGACCGTTACAACACTAAAGGCGAAAGAATAGGCAAATGCGGAGATGCTAAAAAAGGTGAAGGTAAACCAAAGTGTTTGTCTAAGTCACGTGCGGCATCGTTAAGAGCCAAAGGTGGCAAAAAAGCAATTGCTAACGCAGTTAAAAGAAAAAAAGCAAATGACCCAAATGCAAATCGTAAAGGTAAAGCGAAACACGTAAATAATAATCCTAAGAAATAGGCTTTGTATACATGTCAAAAAGTGATACATTTTGTATTAATCCATTTTACCAATTCATGGTCAAAACAAACGGAACAAGCGGCGTCTGTTGTAATCTAACATCAAAAAATGAAGAGATACTGGGTAATGTTAATGACACCAGTATAAAAGATATATGGAATTCTGACTTCTACAAGACATTACGACTTCAATTACTAAATGGTGAAAAGCCAGATGTGTGTACTAAATGTTGGAAAGAAGAAGACGAAGGTCTAGATTCTGTTCGTATAACTTCAAACAGAGAATTTGAACTAGTTGATACTGATATAGACTTAGATAAATGCATAGAAGATGGTGGTCAGTTAGAAATTAATCCTGGCTTTTTAGACCTTAGACTAGGCAACCTATGCAACTTGAAATGTCGTTCTTGTTCTTCTGACCAAAGCAGTCAAATTCAAAAAGAAAATCTAAAATTAGAAAAGAAGTATGCTAATCTACCAGTAATGCATATGTTTGGTACTAATAAAAATGATACAATATTTGATTGGATTAATGATGATAGATTCTGGGAAGAGTTACAGGATATTTTACCTAGTGTAAACTTAATTTATTTTGTTGGTGGTGAACCTACATTACATGAAAGACATTATGAAATACTTCAAAAGATAATTGATGATGGTAGAGCAAATGAAGTTAAGTTACAGTACAACACAAATCTTACAAATATACAAGATAGATTTATTACTCTAACTAATCAGTTTAGAGAAGTTGAAATAGCAGTATCAATAGATGGATATGGAAAACTAAATGATTACATTCGTTATCCCAGTGAATGGAAAACTATTGAAAATAACTTAGATAGATTGAATAACGAAATGTCATCGGTCACTCTTGCCATTGACTTGACCCTTATGTCACTCAATGCACTAAGATACTTAGATGTATGTGACTGGCTTATAAACTATAATAAGAATGTTGGATTACTCATTATGATATTTCATATATGCTACGAACCAAAACATATGTCGTTGTATGTGTTGCCATCTAAAGTTAGAAAAGAATACTTAGAAAAGAATAAAGCACGTATCGATAGTACTATGCAATCTTTTATAGAATTAGATACAAAAACCGACATGGGTGAAATGAGTTTTGCTAAAATTTTTGAAGAATACCTAACTGCAATGAGCAGTGATATTGAATACACAGATGAAGAAAGAGATAATTTTCTCAAGTATAATGAGGTATTAGATAATCATCGTGGCGGAACTAAACTACTTGATGTGTTACCTGAATATAGAAAAATCTTCGATATAAAGCCAAAGTGGAGTGATAGAAAACCACGTGGCTTAGTAACGAAATATAGAAACGGAAGTAATACTATTAACTAAGAAGTCTTCATCTTAATTAACTTCTCTACCAACTCTGGGTCAATCTTTGTAAGCCATTGCTTAAATGCTTTTAGTTCATTAGCATTCGCCTTAGGGGCAGGTCTTGCCCACTTAAAATCAAATGCAATGACTTGGTCACCATTTAGCGACATGTTAGATAATGCACCATTAATTTTATTGACACCTACTTTATGAAAGAATTCATACATCTCTAATATCTGTTCAGAGATGTTTGTTATAGGAAAGTTATCAGGATAATAGTCAAGTAGATTTGGTCCATAATATCGTTGAATTATAGTTTTTGTTTCTTCATCTATACTGATAAGTTCTGGTAAGAATTTACTCTTAGATAACTCTGGATGAGTTAGCCAATATATTTCATTTCTAAACAATATATCTGCTTTACTCTTTCGCCTTGACACACCATCACCGCAGTGGTCACCATCGAATATCCGCTTGACTAGACCTTCTTTTTCATCTAGCCAAACTGATACAAAGGTTCCTACACCTTCATGTGATGTTTTATACTTTATCCATTTCGTCATGTAATTCTTTCTTAATTTTTCTGCGTTCTGCTTTAGCAAGAGTACGCTTAATTAGTTTGCCTGTTCCTGTTTTCCAGTTGTGAGTTTTATGCCATTTCCTTGAAGTCCAATCTCTGATGTGGTTTTTAAAATTTCCCATTCTATAAATCTCCTTTTGTTAGAATATTGGTAATCCTCGCCCAGACTAGCGGCGTTGATATGCGTAGTCGTTGGTTCACTTATATCAAGTATTCCTTGACTTGAATGTATATGCCCACATATATGTAGTTGTGGGTTTATTTCTTCTATTACATTAGCGAGATACGGACAACCTAAGTTGAGTTTTGTTTGGTCCTTTCTAACAGGTTTCATAACTCTGTCTAGTTTGTTATATGCTGGACCATGAGTAATCAATACATCTGTGTCGTTTGGTATCTTTGACCAGTGATAATTTGCAACTGCCTCGTTTGTTCTTTTATATGAGAATGCTTTTCCTTCACGGTTTGATGGTATCCAAGGTGCCCCATAAATCTTTATTCCGTCTACTGTCACCTCAGTATCTTGTAGATATATTACTTCTGGAAATAGTTTGAGAATTTTATTGATAAGATTTGGGTTTTCTTCAAATAAATGGTCGTGGTTTCCTGCGATAAAGATTTTTGTAGTATACTTCTGTTGACTGAACCATACTAAAAAACTTGATAACTGACTTGGGTCAGGTTTAGACATTATGTCTCCAGAATGAATTAGTATATCACCACCAGGTAAGTCTAATTCTTCATGTAGAGTGTGCGTGTCGCTTATGCAATGTACTTTCATTTATATAAATCCTTTATATCTGAAGTATTTATATTTGAAAATAAGGTGGCACTTTTTACGGAGAAAGTACCGAAACCGTGTAATTGAAATGCCCATCACAGGCACTTCAATTGAATATACCAATTGTTGCGTATATTAGGCTTAATCTTTTGAAAATAGTTTCCACAAAATAGCCGCAGAAATTAATCCAACTAGACCAGCAGAGCCAAGTTGCCCAACTATTCCAATTACAGTACCGATAACGTCACCACCTAAGAAAGGAACAGAACCGCCAAATACTATTTGTAGTACGATAGCAAGTCCGATTAGTGAAATACCAGCCTCTGTTGCGCCAGAAACCCAGCGTAAGATTTTATCTAACATATGTTACTCCTGTTATATTAAAAAGTAGTTTTACATCAGTGCGGATGCATATACCCCTTTGGAAGTATACGATATCGACGGCAACACTATCGCTTTGAAACGATAGGAAACCCTCGACTAATCCCTAGTTAAATTTGAAATTTAATCTAGTGGAATTTCTCTATTTAACTTGTCGTTTTCTTCTGTGAATGCTAAAAACAAAACACTAGACAACAAGCCAACTGTGAAAAAACCTACTACAATTGTTAATATAAAATATGATGCTACTGTACCTAAATCCATATAACCTCACTTTTTTAATTTCTATACATCTATGTTAACATATCGGACAATGAAAGTCAAGTTTTCACACATTTATTTGCAAACTTATCTATTTATTACCATTATCTGATAATTAACAACGTGTTAACTATCTTTAAATGTCTCAATCAACTTGCGTTGAGCGTCCATTTTAATCTTCTTATAGTCCGCATCAATCTCTTTTTGACTATATTCAATATCATTGAAATCGAATATAAAACTAAGAGCCTCAAATGGAATTCTTGCTTCGATGCCATCGGGTACTGCAACTAGATATTTCTCAATATCTTCCCAACTGATTATTGCGATTGCATCTTGTTGTCCAATCATATAAAAATCTGCTGGATGGTCAACTGTAATACCTTTATGTGAACCTAAGTTATTCTTTAACTTTACATTCACAATCTTTTTTGGTAACTTTTGAACTTTTGTAAACAACCCGTTCGATACATACTTGAACTCTAAATCAAACTCTCTGGTCGGGTCTACATGGTCACGACCAATTAAGTCTACCCATATAAGCCTGTCACCAGAATAGACTGCAACTGCCTGTTCGATAATATCACTCTTATCAAAGCGGTCTTTACGGTCATTTAACTGGTCACCTACTTGTGCAATCAGTGTTGAATATGCGTTTCTATCGAAGATACCACGCAATTCTTTTGCATATGCCTCTGTATTCATTACCCACCATCCCTATAAAAATTAACTTATACACTAATTATAGCATATTAGCCACTTTTGTCAAGTTTTTGAGAAAAATAAGCATATATTTAAGCAAAAATGGGCTATAAATACATATGAGAGAGGAGAAAACAATGAAAGCACTACACATTCACTTATATAAGTCGTTATCATACCGACTGTTATCTATATGCATTACCTTTATGATATCGTTTGGACTAATTGGAAGTGCTACTGTTGCCGGCACTATCGCATCTATTGATGCTATGATAAAGTTTGTCGTATACTTCTTACATGAAAGAGCATGGGGCAAAGTTTTTAGACGAATTAAAAGAAAACGAAGAGAAGCCAAAAAGCATAAATACAGTTAGTTCAACAACAGAGAAATAAAGATATGAAACTAACAGAATTATTACAAGAATCAATAATCGTTGAAGAAATTACTTTAGAGGATGACCAAGACTTCCATGAAGAGTTTGGATATCTTGCGTACAGTGAAGATGAAAACGATTTATTTGA
>MDSX01099858.1_pt1 | contig 12730 bp, 4 predicted proteins | sample 811141 | NCBI WGS metagenome assembly MDSX01 (sample SAMN05326642, study PRJNA326480) | marine metagenome | isolation source: seawater | place: Atlantic Ocean: South East | collected 2010
AGATGCTTATAAATACCTTGAATATCATTTTTTAGATGAAAATGGTAAATCTATATAAAAAAAACCCTATCATATGATAGGGTTTTTTTTTGTTTTAATTATTTATTGTTAAAGAAATTGGGCAGTGATCACTATGAAATACATCTTTTAAAATTCTTGCAGACTTCATTTTTTCTTTCATATACGAAGAGGCCATTATGTAATCTATTCTCCAGCCCTTATTATTTGCTCTTGCATTAGCTCGATATGTCCACCAACTATAACTATGGGCTTCCTTGTTAAATTCCCTAAAGGAATCGATAAATCCTAAATCTATAAATCTCTGAAGCCATTCTCTTTCTACAGGTAAAAAACCTGAAATATTTTTGTTTCTTACAGGATCATGAATATCTATTACCTTATGGCATATATTATAATCCCCCGCTATTATCAGATTATTAATTTCATTATTAAGTAGGCTAATATAATCTAGAAACTCATCCATATAATTTAATTTAAACTCTAATCTATTTAGATTTGTTCCTGACGGAAGATAAAGACTCATCACTGAAAAATCTTCAAAATCTAATCTTATATTTCTTCCTTCAAAATCCATAGAAGAAATGCCTGTTCCGTATTGAATATTTTTAGGCTTATACTTTGATATTACTCCAACTCCACTGTACCCTTTTTTTTGAGCACTAAACCAGTAATTATATTTATATCCTATTTCTGTAAATGCCTTGATATCAATTTGTTCTTTAAGAGCCTTAATCTCTTGAAAACATACAATGTCTGGATTCTCAATTTGAAGCCATTTTAGTAGTCCTTTTTTCATGGCGGCACGAATACCATTTACATTGTATGAAATTATTTTCATAGGATAATAACTTTAATGTTATAAATATGATAAAATATTTTCTATTATTTTTAGTTTACTCTAAGTATATGAAGTATAAATTAAATTTATTTATTTTTTTGCTCTCGATGAGTAGTTATGGCTCAATTGTTTTAAATGATTCTATTATTAATAAAAAAGACTCAATTATTGATTATGTAAAAGAATTAAATAAATTCAAAACTTACGTGTCAGAGAATCTTTACCCAAGTATATTGACAAAGGACTATTTTCTGTTAGATCAAAAAATAATTATTGATAATACAGAAAATCTCAATAAACTCTATAAGCTATCACAAAGAAATACAAATCCTAAAACTAGAAATTATAATCTGGAAACATCTGGAAGTATCTCAAGAGGAATTACTATTGGGAATAATCAAAATTCTGTTTTAAATAGTGAACTTGATCTTCAAATCTCAGGAAAACTTAGCGAAAATGTGTCGATTAAAGCATCTATACAAGATTCAAATATACCCCTTCAGGATAACGGATATTCACAACAGCTTGATGAATTTGATCAGATATTTATTGAAATTGAATCAGAAAAATGGACAATCAGAGGAGGTGATATAGATTTGAAAAGAAATAATTCATTTTTTGGAAATTTTGAAAAAAGAATTCAGGGGCTTTCAATTGATTACAAGATTAATAAATCAATTGAATTTGAGGCTGCAGGAGCAATTGTAAAAGGGAAATATAAAAGAAGTAAAATCAATTCTCAAAACGGAAATCAAGGCCCATATAAACTAACCGGCCAAAACGGAGAACTTTACGTACTAATCGTGTCAGGAAGTGAATCTGTTTTTGTAAACGGAATCAAAATTGATAGAGGAATAGATAAAGATTATGTGATAAATTACAATGCTGGTGAAATTATTTTCAATTCAAAGTTTCCAATTATGGCGGACATGAGAATCGAAGTTGAATATCAATTAAGTGAAAAAAACTTTAATAGTTTTATTAGCTATTCTGGGGTTAAAATCAAAAAAAATAAATTTACTCATAATATATCGATTTATAATGAAAGTGATTTAAAGAACCAGCCTTTACTACAAAACCTATCAAATGATCAAAAAGAAATATTGTCTAATGCTGGAGATAATGATCAACTAATGAATGCTCCGTCAGGCAATATTGCACAATTTAACGAGAACAGAATTCTTTATAAAAAAGAGATCGTAAATGGTATAGAAATATATGTGTATTCTAATAATCCAAATGACGATTTATACTCAGTTAACTTTAGTAACGTAGGAGAAAATCAAGGAGATTATATTTTAAAAGTAAATAATACAATTGATAATATATACGAATACATTAGCCCTATAAATGGAGAAAAACAAGGAAGCTATGAATCACAAACAAAACTAATAGCGCCTGAAAAATTACAGTTAATAATTTATAACACATCATTTGAGCATAAAAAGAATTCAAAAATTAACTTTGAACTTGCCTCTAGTATTAAAGATAATAACCTTTTTTCTTCAATTGACGATTCTGACAATAATGGATTTGCGTCAAGGTTTAGTTATTTGTCAAGAGTTAATATAAATGAGAAAATAATTTTAAACTCTGAGGCTGATATAAATTATATTAATAATAATTTTCAAACAATAGAAAGAATATATAATACTGAATTTAGTAGAGACTGGAATCTTAATGATGTGTTTAATTCAACGAATAATAGATTATTAGGGAATATAATATTAGGAGTTCAAAAAGAAAACTTAGGTTCCATTAGCTATAAGCTTGAAAAGTTAGAATTCGGAAATAATTATAAAGGAAGCAGAAATTCATTAGAAATAAAATTTGACGAATTAAAAAATTTAGAAGTTTATTCGAGTTCAAGTTTAACAAGCTCTAGAGAAAATAGTCAAGTAAGTGAATTTGTGAGATCTAATAATATTTTAGATTATAATTATAATAAAGGCTGGGCTAGTTTACATTTAAATTATGAAAAGAAAACTAGTAATGAAGAAATTAATAATGTTTTTAATCCTGACTTTGGACAAAAACATTTAGAAATAAAAAAAGGCATAGGGATTAGAGATAAATCTTTTATAGAATTTGGCTATAGAAAGAAAATAAATGATAGTGTAATAAACAGTAATCTCCAAAGTGTAAATTACTCAGATACATATTTTTTAGAATCACAGGTTTTAAATAGTAATAAGACAAAAATTAATCTTTATGTAAACCAAAATAAATTAGTTTCAAATCAAAATAACAGCTCAGATAATTTCTTAAATACAAGATTAATTTATAATCAAAAAGTTTTTAAAAATATTCTTAATTCAAATTTGTTTTTTGAAACAAATTCTGGGAATCTACCTCAACAAGAGTACACCTTTTTAGAAGTTGAACCTGGGCTTGGAAGTTATAAATGGATAGACGTAAACAATAATAATATCCAAGAGCTAGAAGAGTTTGAAATAGCAGTTTTTGAAGATGAGGGGACATACATCAGAGTTCTACTACCAAATCAAGTGTTTATAAAAACATATCAAAATAAGTTTAATTATTCTATTGGAATTAACTTTTCAAACTGGGTATATTCTGATAAAAAAATAAAAAAATTATTCTCTAAAATATCAAATCAATTTCAATACTCAATTGACAAAAAAAATAATTTAGATGTCAATCCTGAAATAGATATTAATCCGTTTAAAATAGATAAAGAAAATTTATTGGCTTATAATTATAATATTAAAAATGTATTTTATTTAAATAAGGCAAAACAAAGGCATTCATTAATATTTACATATTCAAATAGTGAAGTGAAAAATAATTTTTCATTTGGCTCAACTAAAAACTCAATAAATTTTAAAAGACTTAATATAATTCATAAAATTGGTGATATATATCTTTTTGAATTAATTGCAAATAGGCGAAATAAGTCTAACTGGAGTGAAAACTACCCTGATAAAAATTATATTTTAAATGAAGAAGAAATAAATCCTAAACTAACTTATTTAGCTGGGGAAAATAATAGAATTAATTTTATATATAAAAAAATCAAAATAAATAATCAGTTGGGGCAACAAGAATTCCTTGATCAACAACAATTTGGAATTTCGGTTTTTCTTAATCAAAAAGAAAACAGAGGCTTTACTTCAGAGTTTAATTATTATAATAATAGATTTGAGGGGGAAGGTGATTCAATAATAAGCTATGTTATGATGAATGGATTACAGAACGGAGAAAATTATACATGGTCATTTAAATTTCAAAAAAAACTGTCAAAATTACTAGACATAAACTTTGTTTACTATGGAAGAAAAAGTCCAAATAGCAGAACCATACATAACGGATCTGTACAACTAAAGGCTATATTTTAAAAAAATGGAAAGTCAAAAATGACCTTCCATTTTTTTAATCAAATATATACTTAGTTTATTAATTAACAATTATTTTACCCACTTTATAACCTATCGTATTATTACCCATTCTAACCATGTAAACTCCTGGATTAGCATAGGACATATCTAAGTTATATGTATACTTATTATCTTGATAATAAACTTTTTTAGAGATTAAGGATTGGCCAGTGACATTATAAACTTTAAATATGATATTATCAGAATAATTAGTTATTAAACTTATTTCATAATTATCATTCTCTTTCATAATAATTTTAAAATCTGAATTACTTATAACATCGTCAATTCCCAAACCAGCTACGATATTAACCAAATAATCTTCTGTCTCGCCATACTGAGTTTCTTCACAGGCATCGTCTGGAACTCCTGCCTGCCAGTTAGTCTTAGCCCTTAAAATATGTTGACCAAGATTAACTCCTGCAGGGATGGTTAATGGAATTGTTGCAGAGTATGAGCCGGCAGCAGAACCTTCAGCAATTACATAATTATCTACAACAAGTTCATCTAAGCTAAATACAAAATCATTATTAAAATCTATCCATACTCTAACATTTTGATCACCATAGCCTGTAACAACATTTAAGTCATAAGTATAATCTGCTTCCAAATCCGTTATTTGATCAGTAAAATCTCCATAACCTTCACAACCTGATTCATTATTGATATCTGCTAATTGAAATAATTGAAATCCATCATTAAATGAACAATCCATGGAAGGAGAACAATTAATATTTACAATTTCTGTTGTAAAAGAATCATTTGAAGAATCTGAATCATCATCAAGTAACGTATATGCTGTAATCGAATATGTTCCAAATACAGAAAGATCAATAGTTTGACTAAATGTATATTGGATAGAACTATTTCCTTCCAAAGGGCCAGCTATATTTTCTGTAAAGGTTTCTCCGTTTATTTCAAATGATACGTCAAAATTGTTTTGAGTTGCACCTCCATAGTTTGTAACAACCACCGTTACTTGCTCTTCATTAGACAGATTTGATCCTGATGATGGAGATGTGATTTCTGAAACACCAATATCATTAGGGTTTAGATGAGTTACAGTCATTGTAATGCTGTCATTTTCATTATATTCATCCTCGTCTAATTCTGTGTAGGAAGTAATTTCATAACTCTGACCAACAATTGAAAAATCTTCAGAATTAGTAAAAGTAAATTCCGTCTCTTGGTAGGCTTGAAGTGTACCAGAAAAAGATTCGGTTATAATATTTCCAGAATCAACCTGGTAAGAAATATTAAAATCTGAAACATCTTGCTGACCATAATTAAATACAGTTACAGTAATGTTTTCAGAGTCAGTTAAGCTTCCATCCGAGGGATTATCAATACTTATAACTCCTAAATCATTATTAAAGTCAGATGCTATTTTAAATACTCCAACCACATCTCTTCTGTTATTATTTCTAAAAAATTCTGTATTAAACCAAAAACTTTTATCATCACCAGGGTCAAGAGTTAAATGAGCATAGTCAGCATATCTAGAATAATTATTGTGAGTATTACTAGTTGAAATAATTTGCTCATCTATTGTCATAACTCCCAATTCATCATTATTATATCTTCCTGTATAATTTGATTGAATAAAATCATTTTGACTAAAGCTTGTGTATCCCATACCAATATTACCTAAAAAGTCCATAGCCATACTTGCATATATAGCATGTTTTCCGTCAGGTGCAGTATAAGTTCCTTCTTGATAAATTGTCCATGGCTGATCATCAGCATCTTGCCTTAATTCAAACCATCTAATACCAGCAATTTCCTCAGCAGATCCTGGGTTTTGACTTGCAGTATTCACTGTAAAACTCACCAATACTGAATTGTAATTTTCAAATTTTCTAAATTGAGGTTGATTATTAATTATCATTGTTCCCGCAGACATATCAACTCCATTCATTTGAGTTAAATTTACCTCTAAGTCTCCACCGTCAAAATAAGCATTGTACGGAGTTGTATAAAGTGATTCAGGGTTTGATACTGTGGTATTAGCAGAGTTTTGCCAGTCTACATTAATTGTCCATAGTTTAATCTGATCAGCATCATTAACTAAGGCATCATCCTGATGAAGTACCAATGTTGCATTACCAGGTCCTGGATGATTATTATCAGATACACTAAAAACTTGTGATCCTCTAAAACTTGCATAAAACATCTGAGGCACAGACATACCTTGAATGGATGCGGTAACATCTCCATTTAATATTTTATCTCTTTCCAAGGCAAATAATGGAACATTAGAATAATTAGTAGTTAAATAATATGCGTCAGACCAAATTGAATATTTTGGATAATCAGGAAGATCATTAGGGACTTGACCTGTTGTAAATGTACCTTCAGCAGCAGTATATACATACCAGCCATCATTGTATGGATCGGAGCCTTCAGTTACAGCAAAATTAATTGCATTTGAACCCATACTTGTCAAAACAAATCTTTCTGCCTCAGCATCATATAAAATAATTGGATCTCCAAGCTCATTACTACCAAAAACACTAGCTAAACTTGCAGCTGGAGTGATTGGATTACCGCTTTTATCAAAAATTCTAAACGAAGAATTCCATCCTGCTATGTAGTGATTAGGCCCTACTGCACCGGTAGGATCAGTTGGAATATAATTAGACGCAAAAAAAGGCTCAAAAACCAATTCTGGCTCTCTAGTCTGCTTTTTTTCCTTGTCTATCTGCTTTTTAACAAGTTTATTAGAAAGGTTTGACTCTTGATATTTTCCAATTGTAATATCGAAGTCATTCTCCTTCATATCATTTCTTATTTTTTTTACTTTTTCAATTTCTCTTGATGGAATGAAAGTACCTTCTTCTATTTGTTCCTTTATGCTTTTGACATATTTAAATTCTAATTGACTATCAATGACTGCTTTTCCTTCTTTATTATCTTGGCTATATCCAAATAAGAGGAAGAAAAAAATTAAAAAATTCATTAGGTACTTCATAATCTTTATTTTACTGTATTATTTAACTATTATTCTTGCTGACTTGTAGCCAACTGTATTATTACCAATTTTAACTAAATAAACTCCACTACTCATATATGACATATCTAATTCATAAATATAACTGGTACTATTAGTTTTTTCAATATTATTGAAAACCAATATCTTGCCATTAATATCATAAACACTGAAAGTCATTAAATCATTATAATCAGTAGATAAATTTATTATGAAATTATCATTGTCCGCAGAGTAAACCTTAAATTGTGAATTAAAAAAGTTCTGTTCCCCAAATCCTAACGAAGTTACTACATTGACCATATAATCTTCTGTTTCACCATAAGTTGTTACTTCACATGCGTCATCAGGGACACCAGAATTCCAGTTTGTTTTTACTCTCATTGAATGTTCGCCTAATGTAGCATCAGCTGGAATATTGATCTGAGTAGTTTCAGTGTATGTTCCACTACCTGATCCTTGCGCAATAATATAATTATCAAGAACAAGTTCATCAGCAGTGTAGGAATAATCATCGTTAAAATCAATCCATATTTTAACATACTGATTTCCATAACCAGTTGTCATAGTAACATCATGTGTTCCTCCCTGTTCAACATTTGTTATTTGATCCGTAAAATCTCCGTATCCCTCACATCCAGATGGATTATCAATATCTAACAACTGGAATAATGTCAAACCATCTCCAACAGAGCAGTTCATCGAAGGTGCACATGTAGAATTGACAATTTGTAATTCAGAGGCATCATTAGAAGGAACATCGTCTCCTGGTAATGACGTGCTGACGGATAATAAATAATTTCCAGGCATGGATAGATCTACGGTTTGAGTAAATGTATATTCCATTGAAGAATTACCCTCAAGTGGTCCAGCAATAACTTCAGTTACTGATTCCCCATCGTTTAATACATATATAACCTCAAAATCAGATTGTGTTGCTCCACCAAAATTAGTAATCACAACAGTCACCTGCTCAGCATTGGAAAGTGATATTCCAGACGAAGGGGATAAAATTGAACTAACACCTAAATCAAGAGCTATCAGATGTTGAATTTCAACTTCATAAGAATCATTCTCTGCATCTTCATCTCCTTCTAAGTTTACTGACGAAAATATTGTATAGTATGCTTCAACCTGAGACATATCAGCTGTAGCCTCAAAACTATATTCAGTAGTTGTTCCTGAAGTAAGAGTTTCAGTAAATGTTTCAACTATGCTAGCTCCACCATTTACTGAATAAGATACCTCAAAGTTAGTGACATCATTTTCACCATAATTGAAAATCTCAATAGTTATAGTTTCAGCAGTAGTTAAACTTCCAGTTACAGGATTTGTGATATCAGTAATACCAATATCGTATGCTGCTGCAGGAAGAATATTTATCATATAATCCTCTGTTTCTCCGTATTGAGTTGTTTCACAAGCATCGTCAGGAACACCAGCAGCCCAATTTGTTTTTGTTCTCATGAGGTGCTGACCTAAAGTTGCACTTGCAGGAATTGTAACTTGGGTTGTTTCAGTGTAAGAACCTTGCCCTTGACCAAATCCAATTATGTAATTATCAAGAATTAATTCATCCAAAGTAAAGTTGAAATCATCATTTAAATCAATCCAAATTCTTACATATTGTTCTCCCCATCCCGTAGTCATAGTAATATCGTAAGTTTCTCCTAATTCAACATCAGTTGACTGATCAGTAAAGTCTCCGTAACCTTCACACCCAGATTCATTATTAATATCTCCAAACTGGAATAGTTGAAATCCATCTGCAAATGAACAATCCATTGATGGTGCACAATTAATATTGGTAAAGTCGATTGTTGAAGAATCATTTGAGGTGTCTGAATCGCCATCTAAAGACGTAGTTACAGTTATTGAATAGGAACCAAATACTGAAACATCAGCAGTTTGCTCAAATGTATACTCCATAGAACTATTTCCCTCGAGAGGGCCTGGAACAATTTCTGTTACTGATTCGCCATTAAGTTCAAAAGTAACTTCAAAATCATATTGTGTTGCTCCTCCATAATTAGTAATAGTTACAGTGACAGCCTCTGCATTAGACAATAATTCTCCAGATGATGGTGATGAAATTTCTGAAATACCAATATCATTAGGATTCAAATGAGTGATATCTTCCGTTACTCCATCGTTTGCAGCATTTTCATCATCGGTTAAAGACGTATAAGCTTGAATCACATAAGTTGTGCCAACGGTTGACATATCAACAGTAGTTGAAAATGTGTGCTGTACCGTTTCACCAGTAACAATTGTACCAGTGTATGTTTCTGTCACAACTGCCCCGCTATCCAATTGAAATGATACATCAAAATTTGAAATATCATTTTCACCATAATTAAAAATCGAAACTGTTACGGTCTCATTGTTAGTTAATGTTCCACTGAGAGGTGAGTCAATACTCACTACTCCAGCATCATAAGCTGCATCAGCTGCAATTTGAAATACACCAAGCATATGACTTCTTCCAGGTGAAAAATATTCACTTACAAACCAAAATTGTTTATCATTAGTTGGTTCTACACTCATATGAGCATAATCAGCATATCTTAAATTTGTGCTATTGCCTGTACTCTGTGCAATTAAACCTTCTTCAAGTGTCATTTGACCTAATGGATCTGCAGCATATCTACCTGTATATCTAAGTGATACAGATTCTGATGAGCTTACAGAAGAATAACCCATTCCAATATTACCCTGTAAATCCATAGACATACTTGCTCCAAAAGCGTGACGTCCATCAGGTGCAGTATATGTACCTTCTTGGAATATTGTCCATGGTTGCCCATCTCCATCTTGTCTCAATTCAAACCATCTTACACCTGCCAATTCACCTGCTGAAACAGTATTTACCACAAAATTTAATACAGCTGAGTTGTGAGTTGCATATTTTCTAAATTGAGCTTGATTCATTATTGTTGCCTGCATTGCATCAATATCAGGTCCTGAAGGTTGCTCTAAATTACTAAAACTTCCTCCATCAAAAACACTATTGAATGCGGTGGTTGTTAATTGAGTTGGATTTGAGATTGATGAATTAGAAGGATTTGACCAATCAACATTTACTGTCCATATTTTCAAGTGATCAGTTGATACACCTCCCCAAGAATCATCCTGTAAATAAACTAGAGTGGCATTTCCAGCTGCCGGGTGATTGTCGTCAACAATATCAAATATTTGTGCAGATGCAAATCCACTTGTAGCCATGGCAGGGGTGTCAAAAGCTTGTAATGTAGCTGATGTATCACCGTTTAATATTTTATCTCTTTCTAAAACGAATAGATTATCTCCTCCTGTATTTGTAGTACAATAATATCCATCAGACCAAATAGAATATTTTGGATAATCAGGGAATTGACCACTAGTTGGGAATTGATTACTAGAAGCATTATAAACATGCCACCCATCATTTACGGGGTCATTTGAAACAGAAACTGCAAAATTCAAAGAACTACTTCCCATTGAAGTAATTACATATCTATCTGCTTCACTATCATAAAGAACAATTGGATCACCAGATTCATTAGCCCCAAACAAATTTGATAAACTCGTGTTTGGAGTTGCAGGAGATCCATCTAAATTATAAAATCTAAATGATGAATTCCATGATGCTAAATAGTAATCTCTACCTACTTCACCAGTTGGGTCGCCAGGGGTTGCAGTACTTGAAGTAGTTTGAAAAGTTAAAATAGGATCTTTTGTTTGTTTCTTAATAGCTTCAGTATCAAAATTAGCTAAAGGGTCGTTTCCTTTAGGAAGACCTTTTCCAGGAACAACTTTGTTCGCCATCATCCTCTTAGGGGGACCAGCTTTTTTAAATTCATTAGGGTCAGCTGGGATAAATTTTCCAGTGCTTATTAACTCATTTATACTCGGCACATATTTATACTCTAGATTAATTGTTTTAGTAACCTTAAATGTATCCGGTTTCTCAGGTGCCGAAATAAATTTGGTTTGTGAATTTAAATTAAAGACAATTAATAAAAATAAAATACTAATTTTAAAATTTATGTTTTTCATAATAAGATTTAATTTTTTTCTAAGATTTTGAGAATCAGCAAATTTAATGCTTTTAGACTGAATTATAAAATATCTATTGATAAGATTTAAGACAGCCAATTTGACAAATTGGTTTGTTTATCAATTGCTTTTTTTACACCCGAGATTGAAACTCTAATTTGTTCCATGGAATCTCTGAATCTTAAAGTAACTGTGTCATCTTTTAAAGAATCATGATCAACCGTTAAACATATAGGGGTTCCTATTGCATCCTGTCTTCTATATCTTCTTCCAACAGCATCCTTTTCATCATATGCTATATTATAATGTTTTTTAAGATCATCAAATATTTTAGTAGCATATTCTGGTAATCCGTCCTTTTTAAGTAAAGGTAAAACAGCCAATTTATAAGGTGCCAGAAAATCAGGAATCTTTAAAACTATCCTTGAATTGTTGTTTTCTAATTTTTCCTCTGAATAAGAAGATGCTAATACGGCAAGAAACATTCGGTCAAGCCCAATAGATGTTTCTACTACATATGGAACGTAGCTTTCATTAAGTTCTGGGTCAAAATACTTAAGTTTTTTGCCAGAATGTTTTTCATGCTGGGTTAAATCAAAATCTGTTCTTGAGTGAATTCCTTCTAATTCTTTGAAACCAAAAGGAAACTTAAATTCGATATCACACGCAGCATCTGCATAATGCGCTAATTTATCATGGTCATGGAATCGATAATTTTCCTCACTTATCCCTAATGCTTTATGCCAATTCATTCTTGACTCTTTCCATTTATTATACCATTCTGATTGAGTGCCTGGTTTAACAAAAAACTGCATTTCCATCTGCTCAAATTCTCTCATTCTAAAGATAAATTGTCTAGCAATAATTTCATTTCTGAATGCCTTTCCAATTTGGGCTATTCCAAACGGAATTTTTTTCCTTGAACTTTTTTGAACATTTAAGAAATTAACGAAAATTCCCTGCGCAGTTTCAGGTCGAAGATAAATTTCAGAAGATGATTCAGAACTAGCTCCAATACTGGTAGAAAACATGAGATTAAATTGTTTTATTTCAGTCCAGTTTCTAGAACCAGAAACAGGGTCAGTAATTTCCAATTCATCAATTAATTTTTTTAATGCAACAAGATCATCAGCTTGAAAACATTTTTTCATCTGTTCAGAAGCTTCATCAATCTTTTTCTGATTATCCAGCACCCTTTGGTTTGTTTGTCTAAATTGAATTTCATCAAAAGAATCTCCAAAACGTTTTTTTGCTTTACTTATTTCCTTTTGGATTTTAGAATCTATTTTAGCTATATAGTCTTCAATTAAAACATCTGCCCTATATCTAAGTTTTGAATCTTTGTTGTCAATAAGAGGGTCATTAAATGCATCTACATGGCCAGATGCTTTCCAAGTCTTGGGGTGCATTAATATCGCTGAATCTAATCCAACAATATTATCATTG
>MDSX01103636.1_pt1 | contig 12729 bp, 15 predicted proteins | sample 811141 | NCBI WGS metagenome assembly MDSX01 (sample SAMN05326642, study PRJNA326480) | marine metagenome | isolation source: seawater | place: Atlantic Ocean: South East | collected 2010
GAACCTATTCTCTCACTTCCTTATTGTCTTCTGAAGGTACTTCTTTCTTAGGGGTTTCTACCTTTTTTGCTTTTTTAGCAGGTGCTTTCTTAGCAGGTGCTCTTTTTGCTTTAGGTTTTGGAGATGCCTTTACCTTTGTAGGAAATAATATTTTTTGGGCTTGTTTACGTGTATCGCCTTCTTTTAGTTCATCAGTTAATCTAATTAATTCATTAAATTTATAGTCATTAAGATTTTCAATATCTTTTTTGTCCGTTTCATCGAATGTGAATGTAATATTTTCCGCACCTAAGAAACATACGGTATGTCTTAAAGGTACAGTTGTTTGTTGATTATAATGTATGGAGTATATTACTCCACCGATTTTAATATCTCTTGGTCTTGCTTGGTTCGTTAATGTTACTTGTGTCATGTGTTTTTCTCCTTTTAATAAGGGGATAGTAGCCCCCGTTCTGATTGTCTCAGAACGAAGACTACTATTTTATGTTTATTCCATTATTCACTGTTTAGAGGTTTCCGTAAACACGGACTCTAACCATACCTTCATCAGCAGTACCACTGAGTTGGGCTGAACCAGTTGAAAGAATTAGTTTGAAACTAGTTCCTGATTCATATGCACCAGTTGTACTTACTATTGGTCTTGCTGTTTGGCCTATTTCTTCCATACCTGTTACTAAAACACAGTGTACAGAAGATAGACCCAAAGAAGACGCAGTTACAGTTATTCCACCTTGAACATATGCCGTGATGTTAATGTGTGCATCAACAACATATTCATCTCCTGATACTTTAGGAGCAGCAAATCCTTTATGGTCAGCAATAAGTGTGACAGTATGTGCCATTACTTAATCACCTCAAGCACTCTTCAAGTTAGTTATCTTACCTTGACCTTTAAAGAAAGAACAACATACTTCACCAATGGTTCTGTACATTGCTTGATTTCCTAAAGTTCCAACACCGAATGGGTTTCCATTTGAAATACCATCCTCGAAGTATTCTGTAGGCTTCATAACTGATAGCCATAGATGGTCTGTATCTAAGACAAAGATATCACTTAATCCATTTGTTACACCGGCAGCAGTTGTTGAACCCATATCCTTACAAGGGATAATTGGTATATCATAGTATGTTGCAACTCTGAAACCAACTTCAGCACCTTTAACTCCACGAACACCGTTATGTGTAGGAACTACTTCTTTCCTATCCATAAATCTCTCTTGGCTTTGTAGCAAGTCAGAGATATGTTGTATAGTATCGTATCCTGTTAAGATAACTTTAGGGTTTCCACCATTTTGACGGATTCTACGAATCATGTCATTTAGTATTGTTAAAGTTAATACTCTAGTAGAACCTGCTGCATAACTTGCACCGAAGTCAACTTCAGCATCCAAGAAATCAGATACAACTGTAATAGTTTCAGTACTAACTGTAACTCCTCTATCTTGTCCATAGATTCTTACTAATGTATCTTCAAGGGCTTCATTAGTACCACCTGCACCTAAGTCAGTTAAATCATCAGTGTACATTTGACCAATTTCTTCAGCACTTGCTACAACCTTATACAAAGATGTATAGTTGTTAACAATATCTCCTGTTCCTGTTTCTGAATATACTTCAAGAGGTGTTAATAACATCTTGTTCTGTACTTCAGCGTGGTGTTTACCCATATCCTCACGGATTATAGCACGTATATCACCAACACCATCATCAATAGCAGCAAGTTCCATTGCAAGTTCAGAGAACTCGAATTTGTGTGCTATTGTTTTAGGGCTTACATTCAGTTTTGTGTATTCAGGGGCTAATGCAGTAATACTACTTAGAGAAGCATTTTCTGCAACTCCACCAATTACTGATGCTTTAGGTGCAGCACTTCCTGCTGCTCCACTACCAAGTGCGAAAGCAGAACCACTACCACCTTGAGGTCGGCTCTTTAGAACTCTCCAACCACTTGAGGTATATGGCCTCTTAGCAATCATTGACAAAGCATTAACCTCTTGGTTAAGCATTGACCATACTTTCTGTCCGTAAAGAACATTGTATAAATCCGTTAGTCCTGATGCACCACTAAAAGCAGGTTGTAAATCGTGTCCTACTCCTCCTAATCCACCAACGACTCCGGCAGCCTTCAACAAAGCATTACCATTACCGCCTCTTAGACCGTATGATGCCGCTTCTAAATCTTTCATTGTTTTTATATATCCACTCATTTTTTATCACTCCTTAATTATATTTCCTCGCTATATCAGCAATCTCATTCCATGATAGGTTACTTACATCACTAGGAATTTCTACAGATTGCGATTTAACAATCTCATCATTTTGTGCAGTTAAAGATTTGCGTAGTTCTGCAAATTCTTCTTTCAAAGCAATTACATCAGAACGAGCATCATATGCTGCTGCTTCTGCACTTGCTTTCTTAACTTCTAATTCTTCAGCAAGTCTTGTTTCAAATTGCTTGCTTAGAGAATCGTATGCAATCTTTTCCATTCTTTCTGCTTTGAATGCTTCATATGCTTTTTCAACATTTTCTGCACTCAAGTTAAGAGTTGAGAAATCAGAATCTTCTAGACCTTTAACAACATCTAATCCAGCAGGTGTTGCTTTTGGTGTTCCACCACTAACAACCTCTTCTCCGGCTTCGTAGTCTCTTGTTGAATCTTCATCAAGAGCCTTCTCTTCCATATCCATGTCGTCATCATCCATGTCCTTGTCATCTGTATCCATCATTTCTTTATCAGAATCCATGTATTCCATATCGCCCTTTGTTTCAAGGGTGGCATCTGTCGTATTATCTTCAGTTTTTTCGACAATTGAAGAGTTAACTTGTTTCATCAAGTCATTTAACTCCTCAAGTGCTTTTTCCAGTTTTTCACTCATTTTATTACCTCCAACATCTTGTTTTAAAATGTCGAATTTCGCTTCGGGATTTATCCCTTTTTCACAAATGGTTACTTCATGAAGTTCTAACTTTTCTATTTCGTTATACTCTCCATATTCATCATTTGTCTTCTGTTTCTTAGATATTGCTTGTCCACCAATACTAAAGGAACGAAGAGTTCCTTTCCTAATACCTCTTGAAATTTCTTTTGCCTTTTCTATATCATCTCTTAATTTAATAACAACATAAAAACCAACATCATCTACACCTGTCTTATGTAGTATACCATTACTATCTCGGTATTTTTCTACAACTTCTCCAACCTGTACATTAGAATGGTTTGACATTACATTTCTGTATTTTGTTTCTTTCATATATTTTTGAACGGCTTCATCTAATGCCTTAAGTGTAATTAAATCATTTTGTTTGTCTACAATTTCTATAGAAGCATATCCACCAATGACTAAATCATCAGACTTTAGAATACTAAATTCGTGATTACTATCTGCCTTCATTAAAAGGGATTCTGCCATAAGCACAAAACAAGCACCTTCAACTTTTACTATATAAGTTAGTCGCCACTTTTAGGAGGAAATTGTAATTTTGCATACTTATCTTCTCTTATATCCCATAAATTTTCATTGTCTTTATTGTCTAACATTTCTTGCTTTTTTCCTGTCCATGCTATCCAAGTATTTTTCTCATTTAGTGGTACAACTCTAAGATGCATTCTTGTATCAAATTTATCTCCTTCTAATTTGTATTCGTGATAACCATCTTTTTGAACACCTAAAATTAATTTACCACTATCTAATAAATCATCTTCATCAACTTGTTTTGCTACTACAGCAGGAAACTTACCTGACTTACCAAACAAATTGTATATATCTTCAGCATCTTCTATGTCAATAGTCCATGCTAATTTCTCATCTTCGATTAATATAACAAAATCTAAATTACCATCTTCACGTTGGTATATTTTAAAACTCGCTTCTTTTACTTTTTTTTGTAAGTCATCAATATCTTTTTCTAAAATATCTTCTCTTGCTTGAAATTTATTAGGATGTATATATCGTATATCATCTTGTTTTTTCATCCAAGACATTAATTTTTCTTCTCTACCATCAAATAATTCTTCATACTGTTCTTTATAATTTTTAACAACAAAATCTAATATTTTATCAAAAGGTTTTGGGCTATCACCATACTCTATAATATCATTACGAATAGCAACTCGTAATTCAGACCTTTTCGTTTTCAAAATTGATGTAAGTTGTTCTTTCCATAAATCTATGTTGTATAGTGCATTTTTCTGCATAAGAGAATCACCTTCAAATCCATAAATAGTGAATCCATCAATATCTTCTTTTAATATAATTTCAGCAGTTCCATGTATATCATCAGTAATATAATATGATTTCTTTATTCCGGCCTTTTTCTTTTTCTTTTTACCATTTGTTACTGTATCAGAAAGTCCGCTACTTACTCTAAATAATCCGCCTAATGTTCTACCTGCCACAAACTCTACAAAATCAGATAAAGATTTTTTAGTTTTACCTGCAAGTTGTTCTAATGTAATAATATTATCAGACTCATTTACTTCCGGTAATTCAATTACTTTAGCAGAATATAGACTAAATCCGTCCTTAGTTTTCTTTACTTCATCAACTTTGACTCTAATAATATCTCCTATTTTTACACTTTGTTTTGTATTTAGTGCTTTACCTACAGGCACATATGCTTTATCTTCTAATTCTACCGTTTTGTATTTTCTAGCAACTTCAGCAGTTACAGGCCCAATTCCCATAGTATAACTATGTAAATTACTTTTAGTCTTTTTATCATCTAATACTATTACATCTAAATCAATAAATTTTTTCCATTTGACCCACTTTGGGTTTTTCTTTTTCCCTATTAAATAAGTAGATTCAATGTCTTTGATTACGACACCTTCAGAGTTAGGTAACATCATAATATCTTTAGCATAGGATTCTATTTCTTTTAGAGAATCTGCTATACGAGTATCTTTTTTAGAAGGGAATGCTAAATTTTCAGTGGAGTGTTGACTGTATTGATAAAATAACATATTAATTCTTTCACGCAAAGGCTCATCAGCAACCATTTTACCTTCATGTTTCATAATGTCAAAAACATGAGCAGCCAATCTACCTTTTGTTTCTTTTTTGAAAACATGTGAAATTGTATCTGCTCTATGTAATGGTTCATCATTTAAAAATAAAGTTAATTCGGCATCTAAAATACAATCTCCGAAATTTTTCTTTTTCATTTCCTTAACTTGTTGAGGACATTTATCAGTTATATCTTTTTTATTATAAGAATAAATAGTTACAATATCATCTGTTTTGTGAATTTGTATTCTCATACCATCATATTTTTCTTGTACAACCCACTCACCACTAAAGCCCTTTAGTTCTTTCATATCATCTATTTCAAAAATTCTGTACATTGGTTTGTTAGGAATTAAAAAATCAATGTCTGCCTTTTCCTCTTCACTTTTTTCCGCCTTTGTAATGTTTAATTCTTGTAAATTTTCCCACTTAGATTCAGGATATATTTCTTTGTACATTTCTTCTAGTTTTTTCATTCCTGCTTTTACTTTACCTTTTATTCTAGAATTGTTAGTATTTTCTTGACCATAATGTTCTATCACAAACAAAGGAATATCTTGAACTTTTAAATCTAAACCCATAACTCCTCTTGTAACTAAATCAGGTTTCATTTCAAATTGTTCCCACAATTTTTCCGGTAGTGCATTTGAATGACTTCTCATAGCATAATGTAAAAATGCAAGTAAAACTTCTTCTTTTTCTATAAAGGTTTCAATAACTTTATTATTAAATTGTTTAACAAACGGGTCTGTTATTTCATCTGATTTAAATCTCATATCTTTTATAGATTCAAATAATTTACGTGCTTCATCAGATGTTGCATCTATAACATCATTATCAAATAAAACATCTTCATCTATAAATTCTTTAAGTTCTGTTGCAAAACTGCTGATGTTATCAAAATCTTCTTTCATCATTCTTATGATTTTTTTCCATTCAGATGTATATTCAGCAGGGTCTTCTCTTGCAGAAAGATAAGCATACCTAGCACGTTCAAAGAAATCTAAAATCCGTTGTGTTAAAGAATCTTTTTCTTTTTCAAAGGCTAAACCTGTTTGAGCCATATCTAACTCCTCAAATTCTATTTTCCTTTAGGAAAGTTAAAATTGATTTTGATAGGTTTTCATATTGGTCTGCAAATGTATTATCATAAGGAAGGTCATTAGCCATAGTTTCTAATGTCTCATATGTTTGTTTTATAACATCTGATTTTTTGTCAGATTTTAATATAGAACTAGAATCTTTTATTGTCATTTCCTGTAAAGCCAGTAGACCTTTGAGAACAACAGACTTGTATATTTCTGAATCAATATCTTCTATAGACGATTTTAATCTATCTCTTTCGGATAATAGTCTTCTATATCCCTGATTTGATTTACCATCTTTCATAGAATCATAAGATTCCATTTCTTCTTCAACATTATCTAGTCTTTCTTGAAGTCTCTTTTTCCTAGAAGCAGTATCTTTTTCCTCTTCTTCATCTAAAAATGGATTATCTTCTTTAATCATTTCTTTGTTTGCATCTTTAGGCATATCTATTTTTTCTTCTTTAGGATTTTTTGGAGGTCTTTTTACCTTTACTTCTTCACCTTCAGAATCATGAAGCCTAGCAAATTGACTATCTTCTAAAACTGCTTTTGCTTTTTCTATGGCTTCTTGTATTAATTCTAACTGATTCATTTTTAATTCCTCTATTGTGGTCTTTGTTGTTGCCCTTGTTGTTGCCCTTGTTGTTGCCCTTGTTGTTGCCCTTGTTGTGGCATAACTTGATTATAACTTTGATTCGCTGCATTTCTTTGGTCTATCTCATACTGTTCCATTGTCATTATTGGTTTATGAGGTCGTCTACCTCCGGCTGCTTTGTCTTGTTCTGCAAGCAATCTTGCTGATTCTCTTTCTTCTTCAATTGCTTGTTTTAAAGGTGTACCACTTTTTATGAAATCTATAATACCTTGATAAAAGAGTTCAGGGCCATAACCATGTGCTGCTACCCATTCTTTTTCTATAGCATCTAAATTATATATTTCTGCTATAGCATCTGCTAACATTTGCTTTCCTTTTGTATTTGCTTTAAGCACATTTTCCCAATTCTTCTTCATTTTTTTATCCCTCTATTGTTTCCATTATACTGTGAATATCTGCCCAATCCATCTTTGCTATTTTATCTCCACTCATTTGGTTTGAACCGCTATTCATTGCAGGTTTAGGACTGTCTACTACAACTAATCCTGATTTCATTAATAGATTATCTTTATTGTAAACTGCTTCTTCAAGCGTTTTTACCTTACTTACTAACTCTTTTAATAACATCAGCATTTCATTATTTTCATCACTCATGCTTGTTCCTCCCTATATTCTTTAACTTTCTCTTGTATCCTTTCTTTTAAAAATGCTTTCCAATTCATGCTATCTATCTCTTGCTTTCTTATTACGTTCTAATATTCTTGCCAACAGTTCTTTTTCTTTATCTTTAGTTCTTTTAGCGGCTTCTTCATCTTGCCCTGTAGAAGTTGTTGTTGTAACTCTATCCATTGGGTCAGATTTTTCTGTTCCGCAATGAGATTTTAAAGTATCTTGCCAACTCATTCTAAATCACCTAATAAACCTGCTTCATCAAAAACTAAATGTGCAAAAGGAAATCTACTTCTTAAGTTGCTAACATCACCATTACTAACTACACTTGTGAATGCTTCTAATCTTTGGTTTTGTTCAGGAGTACCATACTGCTCATAATGTTGAGTTTGAAACGCATCTAGTTCTTCAACAATTTTCTTATTTTCATTTCCTCTTTTTGGAGTTGTATCCTCATGAGGGTCAACATAAAAATTTTCTTTTAAGGCATCAATTATTCTTTGATAGTCAACATCATCTTTATCTTGCATTTGAATTGGAGATTTTTCAATTTCTTTAGGAGACCAATCCATATCCTCTATCTTATATTTTTTTATCAAAGATATTAATGGGGTTCTTAATGCGTAAACTTTGGAAGAAAGGTCTTCTATTTCTTGTTTTACTTCCTCTAACTCATCCTCATCTTCAGAACCATGTCTCAAATTATATTCTGCATTTTCCAAATTGTCTGTAAGTTCCCTACTTTCTTCGTATACATCTTCTAAATCACTTATGAAAGACTTTACATCATCGGGTATTTTATAATCGGAACTATTATCCTTTTTTATTATTTTAAACCAACTCATTCCAAATCACCTTTCTTTTTTGGATAAACTACTGTTCTTAATTGATTGTAAAGAGTCTCGTAACCCTTCCTTAGTTTAGATGCGGTGGCTACCAAGTCTAAGTTACTTTCGTCATATTTTTCTAATTTCTTCCTTAATACCTTATCAGACTTTACTAAATCTAATGACTTCATTTCTGAAATCAAATCAGTCAACTTAGTTACTTCTTGACCCATAAACTCTGTTGGTTCAGCAGCCTGTAATAGTTTTTTGATTCTCTTTTTTTGTTTAGGTTCTAACTTAGCAACAAGACCCCTATCTTCCTTTACTAATTCAAACCAATCCATTTAATCATCCAACCTTTTTCTTACGTTTGTTTTCTCTAGATAATTCTCTCCCGCTTGTTCAAGTTCAGGAAAGTCTCTCTCTAAATCAATGTCTCTAGGTTCATCTATATCTATTAAAGGTTCTTCTATTTGAGGTATATCTCTATAGTCACCTCTAAGTTTTAAAACTGCAATAATAAATTCAGCAACATCAAGATATTTTTCTACAGAATCTAAATCACTTTGAAGTGGTTTTTTAATATGAGATTCTAACTTATCTTGTAGTTCAATAGTCTCCATTGCAATTTCCATCAAAGCACTTTCTAACTTACTATAGTTACTACGGAATAATAATTTCTCATCTTTTTGAGTATATTCATCTGCATTTTTAACTACTAATGTCATAAGTTCCTCTATCAATGGTTCATAATTATCTAGTTCAAAATGTTCTAATAATGATTCTCTAGTACCAACTATATCTTTACTAGTTAACTCACCAAAACCTAAACCTTCTTGTAATTCTGTAAATAATTCTTTACTGTTTTTAGTTCCATATTTTTTATATGCAATTTTACCATCTAATAACCAATCTTCTTTTTTATTATCCCATTTAGCCATTTTGTTTTCTAACAAAATATCATGTAAATATGTTATAGGTCTTCCTTCTAAAAAGAAATCTTGTATTTTATTCATATCTTTTTGTGCCTTAGTATTTTTGAGATTTTGTATATCTACATCTTGTTCTCTAAATCCTGATGCAGCAATTGATTCAAAGGCTCTTGTTAAGAGTTTAGATAAACCCTTTACTTTTCTTTCAGCAGATGATACTTTTTTCTTTTTACTTCCTATTTTTATATCTTGACCAAACAAAGCCAATCTGTATAGTGTATCTTTTATTTTATCAAATTCATCTATATCATCTTCAGTTAGAGTTTTGGTATCTTTTAATTTTAAATTACTAGTAAACTCTCTTATCATTCTTGGAAACATTACCTTAGATTCATTATCTGTAAATTTATAAGATAATGGATTAGTAGTTTCTTCTGTGTCTTTATCTTTTATATCTAATTTTAATTTGTCTCTTTCTGATTTTAGTCCTTTATAACGGTTTAGTGACCCTTTTAATCTTAGCCTTCCTTCGTTAATATTACCATCTTTATCTTCAAAAGATTTCAATTTTTCTTCAACAGTTTCTAGTCGTTCCTGAAGTTTTTTTCTTTCGCTAGTATCTTCAAAATAATCATATGCATCATTAATTTCTTTTTCTGATACTCTGAGTTTTTTTGCCTCTTCATATAAAATAGGGTCGATTTCTCTCGCCTTTAATATATGCATAAAACTCATACTCTCACCTCAAAATGGTATATTTTCACTTTGATTTTTTCTCTTCTTTGGTAAGAGTATTGCATTTGGTACTTCAGCACTATTAGGTGCAGGTCTGTGATTTTCAATAGGTCTAGCGACACCAACAGTAAAATCTCTATTTTTTTCTATCCTTGCATCTGCTATACTTTTCTCACGTATTCTTGCTTCCTTTAGTTCTCTTTCCAATTGTCTTACACCTTTATCTTCGTTCATTTTTTTTCCTCCCTTAATTGTTTGAAGTCTTTTTCATCAATGTCTCCATCACCATCTTTATCTAATTTTTTTTGATTACCTACTAATTTTTTAGTTAAATTTTCTTGCTCTTGTTGTAATCTTTGTTGTTCAGCCATTAACCTTTTTTGTTCTTCTAGGTCTTTCTTTTGTTGTTCTACTCTTTGTTTTAGTTTATCTTTAGCAAAATTTCCTGCTGCCCCAATAGCCGCTTGACCCATTGGAGTTCTAGCAGCAGCCAAACCTGCCCTTCCTGCCATTTGTAATGCAGGTAAAATCTTCTCTACTTCTTCTGTTTTTAATGTATTAAACCATTCATCTTTTTTTTCCATATAAGCACCTATTCTGTTCTTCTGTCTACATTCCTATTTCCTGCTTCAGCAGGGAGTCCACTAAATCTCTTATCAGGTCCGACACTATTACGAGCCTTATTCTTTGTGGGGTTTGGATTCATTTGTGGTGTTGGTGTTCCCATACCTGCTTCCATCATTTGACCCATTTGACTAGCATCAATATTAGTTCCTGCATAAGGGTCTGTTTCAACCATTTCTTCTTCAACAGGTTCTTGGTCAGTAGGTGGCGGTGGTGGTTTAACAAAGGTAAACCTACCTTCATCATCCATATTTACTTCAAATCCTAAATTCTTAATTGATGCAGCAACATTTACTTCTATCTCTCTTTTTCGTAATTTGGCAATTTCATCTTCTTCTTCGGAAGGAGGTAATCTTAATTCCCAATCTGTTATACCAAATTCTTTAGTAACAAATGGGAAAACATAATTATTCCAAATTGTTTGAGCCATTTCTACTGCACGATTAGTAACAAGTATTTGCATACCTTCATTATTTAATCCTCCACTTGCAGAATTATCAGACATGAAAATTTTACTAACTCCATAAAAAGCAGATATTCTGTCACGCAAATCTTCTTTCACTTGTATGTAATCCATTTCTTTTAAACTGTCCATGAACTTAACCCATTCAATAGACCCCTTTCCATTTTCAGATTCAATTCCCATAACAGGAATAAAATGTGGGTCTGTTTCCATTTTTTCTTTTACGCTTCTCCAAAAAGATTTCATAGAATCCATGTTTCTAGTTTGTACTGCTAACAAACCTTTTGGCATTCTAGCCTTTGTGTAAGAAGAATTTACATAATTTTCCATTGCAGTTAAAGTAGTAACTTGATTCCACAATGTAATTATTGGAGACATACCATATAATCTAGAAGGTGAATATTTACTAAAATGTAAAACTTCTCCTTTAACAAAATATTGTTCTTCACCATTTACTCTGTTTACATAATGTACAGGATGTAACTCAGAACCACATTGTTCACAAGTTTCACTAGGATTTTGTGCTAACATATTTCTATGCTTTAAACATGTATATCCATCAATACCTCTTTCTCCTAATTCATTAGCATAAATGTGCATAGTTACAGGGTCTCCACGATAAATCTCTTTGATTCTATGCATACGAATATCTCCATTATTATCCATAAAATATTCTTTAACCATAACAAGATAAGCATCATCCATAATATTTAGGTCATCTTCCATTTCTTTTAAGACATCAATAAACATCTGTTCTGCTTTATTTACATAGCCTCCTAAAAGGTCTTTAGCATACGCCAATTGATTTTCATCTGCTTTTGCCAAATCTGTAGAACCACAATTGCTACATTTAGAAACAGGACTTTTATGTTCCTTTCCACAACTATTACATTTTCTTAAAAATGCTTCTTGCCATGTATATCCTCTTCTAAACACTTCTTGTTTTAATTGAGTAGTACATGTTCTTACAATAGTAGAATTCGTAGCGAGTTGATAAATAATTGGTGATGTCAATAAATATGATGAATTTTTTTCTTGAATTCCCATATTATATATTTGTCTATCTGCGGGTTTAGGAGTGGTTCTCCTAAATAAATTTCTAATACTAAAAGTACGTTGTTCTTCTACCATGTGTTCAGTTCTCCTTGTGTATGTTTTCGTAGTCTAATTTATCCATCAAAGTCATTTTACAATTATCGTGCAATTTTGCTACAGTTGTTGGGTCTATGCCATATTGAGAAAAATCATAACCTACGTGGTCTTTATGATTTTCATATTTCATTAGTTGAAATAATTCTTCCTTTCTTTGTGAGTACCAATCTTCTTTTTTGTATGACTTTTTCATTCGGATTAATTCTAATAAAATATCTGCATTTGCTCCTTTCATTCTAAAGTGTGGTCTACATTTTGTAAGGATTTTTACAACATCATCTCCTGAATAAAAATTTAATCTATTTACTGGTCTTGTTGCTTGTGGAGATTTTTGGTCTAGATGTAATCTACCACAACCCAATGACTTATGCATTTCCATCATAAATGCCTTGCCTCTTTCTCCGGTTGCTATTAATCCAACTCTAGGATTGTAGTTTTTGTCCATAGTAATATATCCATCTGAATCAATGAAGGCAGCAGTATATGCATAAATATCTTTTTTAATATCATCATGAATTTTATAGAATGCCCCATTGACATTAGTAATATTCATACTGTTAGCCATTTTTGATATAATTGATGGAGAAGTTTTTCTGAATAAATTAGATGGTAATCTTTCGTGTATCTGTCTTGATGA
>MDSX01092587.1_pt1 | contig 12727 bp, 10 predicted proteins | sample 811141 | NCBI WGS metagenome assembly MDSX01 (sample SAMN05326642, study PRJNA326480) | marine metagenome | isolation source: seawater | place: Atlantic Ocean: South East | collected 2010
GTTGATTATAAAAAAAGCTGTTGATGAGCCAAAAACTAAACCCAGCCCTCCACCAGTAAATATAGACTCTCTGTCAGTAGTTAAAATTCCAAATCCTTCATAGTTCGAATCTAAAAATTTCTTTATATTTAAAGAATTAAGTATTCCTAAAAAACTTGTTGATAGCGAAATAATAATTACAAAGGAAACTGTATCGTATTCAGCTATTAATTTTTGTGTCTCAGCTTCAAGTATTAATCCATCGTAAAGATAAGAGCTGGATAGTAGACCTTGTATAAAACCCGCTATTAAACCAAATCCTAAACCAAATTTTAAAGATTTAAGCAATTTTTCACTCATACTCACCGGTGGGGGAAAGTCTTCTTTAATAAGAACTGCAGTTTTAGTTTTCTCTACTTCATAATCAATTTGTTCCAGTTCTTCTTCCACATTTTCGACTTCAGGTATTAACGATTCTTCTTTGGCAGCTGGAGCTGTTTCAGTCTCAGGTGTGGAAGGAATGGTTGTGGGGGCCGGAGAAGTTTGAATAGCTTCACCACCAGTCCAACTGTTTAGCACGTCGTCTACTGAAACACCTGATGCTTCAGCTCTAGCTTGAGCTGATCTAGAAACCAACATTTGAGGAATTCCACTACTCGAGCTAACTTGTTCTACTAGGTTTTCATTCATAATAAAATCTATATAATTCTAGTCATTTGAGCTATTTCTAACTACATCATCAAATGTTTTTTCATCTTGATACCATCTCATCCAAATAACCAATATGGAAATCCATAATATGACACCACCTCCTAGTTTCAAAATTAAACCAGCCAGAGTTTGGTCATTTATTACTGAGATATTAAATATATTATCACTCATAACATAGGCAGAGTAAAGAGGTTCAGTTCCAAAAGCCAAAAAGCTCGCCGGTATTGTCGGAAGCAAAGACTGCAAGAATAGATAAGCTATTTTTGCTGCTGAGTTAATTGGCCTAATTTCTTCATTAAATCCAATTACAGGAACCCACATATTGAGCGAGACGAGAAGCATTACTGAGTGTATAAAGAAGTGAGCAACAGTATTTGTGACCATTAAATTTACTACTGATGCCCAGTGCATACCAACCATAACAAAATTAAACATAAAAAAAGCAACTACAGGTTTTGAGGTAATTTTTAAAAGTCTAATGAATGGCTTTATTGAAATAAGTTCTTTCATGTCTCTATGCATACCCATTAACAAAAGTGGGGGCGAAACTAAGGCCAGAACTAAATGCTCCACGGAGTGGACAGAAAACAAATATTTCTCACCGATATCATGAATTGGGTAATCTGTAAATATCCACAGCACAACAAGACCTGAGTACCATGTTTTTCTTTTTGGTTTTTTGATATGCTCTTTTTTTGTTGTGAACTCAAAGAAAATTACAAGAGTTATTATCAAAGCCCATACGTCATAGTGAGGATGCCAAGTTAATTCTTGCATTGATATTTAAAAATAGTTTGCAGAAGCTCTTTCAACCATGACGATAGTGAATAATATTAGAGCCAACACCATACCGCCAATAAAGAACCTATTAACCATTTTATTTTCATAACGTAAATGCATGAACCAACCAACAACAATTATAAATTTACCAACTGCAAGAAAGATTAAAAGAGGATCTGTGAATACACCTACAATATCTTCTGTGTAATAAAGAGCAATTTCAATAGCTGTTAAAATACCAAGCACAATTGCTATTTGAATATATTTTTTTGGTGTAGGGTGTTCTATGTGATTTTCAGACATATTAAATTAAATAAACTACCGTAAACAATACTATCCATACAATGTCAACAAAGTGCCAATATAGTGCAACAAATTCAAGATTCATCCCACCCTCAAGGGTCAACCCTTTTTGTCGCTGACCAATTCCCCAAAGTGCAAGAAGCAGAACAACACCTATAAAGACATGTAAGCCGTGGAAGCCTGTTAAAACGTAAAATGATGAACTAAAAATATTAGTATTCAATTCAAAACCTTTGTGATAAAACTCAGTGAATTCGTAAATTTGGCCAGCTAAAAATACTGAACCCAACATAGCTGTTGCAAGAAGCCATACTCTTGTTTTCTCTTGGTCGTCAGCTTCTAAAGCATTATGAGCTAGAACCATAGTCAAAGAACTCATTAACAATATGAAAGAACTGATAGATGTGAATGGAATATCATAAACATCGGTAAGCTTCATACCAGGAAAGTCTTTACCTTTGAAAATCATAAAGGTTGTTATTAATGTCCCAAAAAATAGTATTTCTGTGGATAAGAAAACCCAAAACCCAAGTTTTCTTGTTTCTACACCCGTTGGTTCATGCGGATATGCGTGTGAGCTACTCATTTAAGTCTTCGTGGATTTCTTCTTCCAATGGCTCAGTACCCCAGCCAAAACCTCCTATAAGAAGCAACACAGTACCAACCAATGCTAATGGTATAGATTTGTAAATCACGGCATATCCAAGAAAGGGAAGACCGGAAGCTAAAACAATAGGAAAATATGAAGGGTTTGGTAGTGCAATATGCTCAGTTGGATTTAAACCCTCTTCTTCTAAATCCAGCAATATTTGATCAGCTTCTTCACGCCTAACAGCTCTTCCATCTTCATCCTCAGAATATTTAGTATGCCAAAAATCATCAAGTGATTTGACTTCTGGTGCTTTTGAAAAATTCCAAACAGGGGTAGGCGATGGTATTGTCCATTCAATAGTCCTTGCATCCCATGGGTCAAATGGCGCTTTTTCACCATTTCTCTTTGAGAAGATCCAATTAATCATAAATACGATTATTGATAGTGCAATAATGAATGCACCAACAGTCACTACTATGTTCCAGAATTGTAAATTAGTTTCCTCAGCATAAACCCATGTACGCCTTACTTGTCCCTGAAGTCCTAACCAATGCATAGGTCCAAAAGTTAAGTTAAATCCAATCATCATTAACCAGAAATGAATTTTCCCAAGAGATTCGTTGTACATTTTCCCCCAAACTTTTGGGAACCAATAATAAAGACCTGAGAAAATACCAAATAACGCACCGCCAAATAAGACATAGTGAAAATGTGCAACTACATAGTAAGTATCTGTTTGTTGCGTATCAGCGGGAACAATAGAGTGAGTAACTCCACTCAAACCACCGATGACAAACATACCTATAAAACCCAATGAAAATAACATTGGAGTATTCAGCTTGAGCTTTCCACCCCATATCGTTCCAAGCCAATTAAAAATTTTCACACCTGTTGGGACAGCAATAACCATTGTTGATAATCCAAAACCAGCTTGAGCTACAGGACTAATTGCTGAAGCAAACATGTGGTGTGCCCAAACGCCAAAACCTATGAATGCTATTCCAAATCCAGCAAACACTATTGCAGCATATCCAAATAGTGGTTTTCTTGAAAATGTTGGTAAAACTTCAGAGACGATTCCAAATGCAGGAAGTATTAGGATGTAAACTTCAGGGTGTCCAAATAACCAGAAAAGATGTTGCCACAATATAGGATCTCCTCCACCTTCTGTTAGGAAAAAAGTTGTTCCAAACTTTCTATCAAAGGTCACATAAAAAAGAGCAATTGCAATAATAGGAAGCGAAAAGGCTAATAAGAAAGACACTGCAAAAGTCATCCATGTAAATACAGGCATTCTCATAAAGCGCATGCCTTTTGTTCGCATATTAATAATTGTTGTAATAAAGTTAAAAGCTGAAATTAGAGAGGCTATACCAAGTATTTGTAATCCAATAGCCCAATAGTCCATCGCAGTTCCAGGAGAATATTTCATACCTGCATTAGGTTGATATCCAAACCAACCCCCATTGGGAGCAGACCCAAGCCAGCCAACTTCTTCAGCTAGATAACCACCTTCTGGGGCTCCAGCTGTACCGAATATAAATGTTGAGTATAAAAAAGCACCGCCAAAAATAAATATCCAAAAAGACAGTGCATTCAATCTTGGAAATGCAACGTCGCGAGCACCAATTTGTAAAGGTAAAAGATAGTTGAAAAACGCAGCACTAATAGGCATGATTGCAAGGAAAATCATTGTAGTTCCATGCATCGTGAACATAGCATTGTATTCTGCTGCTGTTAAGAAATTGTTATCTGGTTGGGAGAGTTGGATTCTTAAGACCAAAGCTTCAAGACCACCAATTAAAAGAAAGAAAAATGCTGCATAACCATACATAATCCCAATTCTTTTATGGTCAACAGTAGTAATCCAGCTCCATATACCAGTTTCAGATGAAGGTCTTCTGAAAATACTACTTTGTTTACTTGGTTCAATAATTTTTGTCATTTAAGTGTCCCTAGATAGGCAATTAAAGCATTAATCTCTGCTTCAGTCAATTCTAGATTAGGCATAAATGTACCAGGTTTTATTTCAGCAGGATTTGCGAGCCATTTACTTAAATTCTCTTCAGTGTTGTAGAGGGCTGCACCTGCAAAAACATTTCTATTTGCAAAATGAGTCAAGTTTGGTGCAATTCTGTCTCCCTGCACATCCCACACGCCATCTATTACGTGACACTGTGTGCATCCAGCATTTAAATAAACTTGCTGACCTTCAGCTGCAAGAGAGTTTCCTTCAAGTTTGTTTGCATTTTGTTGTTGATTTTTTATCCATGCTTGAAAATCACTTTCAGACAGTGAAAGCACACGGCCTCTCATCTTGGAGTGGCTTAAACCACAATACTCACCACATTGAGCCCAAAATTCGTCAGGCGAATCAGCATGTAAATTTAAATATGTTGTCTGACCGGGAACTAAGTATCTTTTTCCATTTAATTTCGGCACCCAGTAATTGTGAAGAACATCATTTGACCACATTTCAAGCCTTACAGGTCTATCAGAAGGAATAACTAAAACATTTGCTGTAGTTATATCGTAATCAGGATATTTGTACTCAAACCACCATTGATGTCCAATTACTTCAATTTTTAATGCATCTTCTGGCTCATTAGCTAAGTCGAAGATGGTTCGAACAGTAGGTACTGCAATCACTGCCAAAATAATTACAGGAATTACAGTCCAGAGAATTTCTAATTTAGTATTTCCATGAATCTGTTTTGGTTCAGGACTATCTGGTTTTTCTTTGAATACAAAAATAGAGAGAAGTAGAGCACCTTGGACAATAACAAAAACAACAACTGCAATCCAAAATGTAAGCCAGAATAATTCATCTATAGATCTTGCATATGGACCTTCTGGACTTAAAGAGTCTAGGGGTGCATTTTCTATACAGGCGGACAAAAAGATTAGAACAAAAAACCTTAAATTCTTTAATTTAAAAATATTTTTCACAAGCATATTTATATTATCAACAATAACTAAGAATAGCGTTGAAACTATATATAGTGTAATCATAAGTACTATGTCGTTATGGATATTGTTAACAGAAAACATATATCAAAATATTTAAGGCTCTCTAAATTAAGAATTGTTGAGCTCTTGTTAATCACAACAGTTCCTTCTATGGTTGTGTCTATATATGGATTTCCGCCAATTGATTTAATTCTATGGACCCTTCTGGGAGGCACTCTACTTGCAGTAAGTGCAAATGTTCTTAATCAAATTTTTGAAATTGAAACCGACAGATTAATGGAAAGAACAGCAAATCGCCCTCTTGTAACTGGTGAAATCACAAAAAACAGTGCTTATGTATATTCAATCTGTCTTGGAGTAGGTGGATTTCTAATTTTATATACACAAACAACTGAAGTGGCTGCTTTTATAGCACTGTCAGCTAATATTTTTTATTCATTTGTTTACACTCTTTTTCTAAAACCAAGAACAAATCAAAATATTGTTATTGGGGGGGCAGCTGGTGCCGCCCCCGTGCTTATAGGTTGGTCTGCAACAGGTACAAATTTAGAAACTGGCTCATGGCTATTATTCTTACTGGTATTTCTTTGGACACCGGCTCATTTTTGGGCACTATCTATTGATAAACTAAATGACTATAAAGGCGCAAATTTTCCAATGCTACCCACTCAAGAAAGCTATAAAAGAACATCAATTTTCATTGGAATATATTCATGTGCAACGGTCCTTACATCACTGCTGCTTGCGCCAATACTACAGTTAGGTATCGTCTATCTTTTATTAGCTCTAATTTTTGGGATATATTTGATGTATAAATCATATCAGCTTTATAGAAAAGAAATAAAAGCTATTTCTTATTTCGTATTTTCGAACACCTATCTTGCAGTTATATTTTTATCTATGGTTGCTGATATATTCTTTACTTTGAGTAATATCTAAATATGCAAGAACTTCTTTTATCATTAACCTACCCACCAATACCTATTACTCAAATAGGGCCTGTTTCACTATCTCTGCACGGTGTTTTTGCTGCTGTTGGTTTTTATTTTGGTGCAAATCATGCATTGAAGCTTTCAGAGGAAGATGGTGCTGATAGTGTATTATTTTCAGAAGCTCTTACCTGGGCTATATTTGGTGCGATTCTAGGTGCTAGATTTTTTACTATTCCTGCTCAGTGGTATGCCAATCCAAACTATGGATTAGATGATATATTCACACTAACAGGTAGTTATTCAATTATGGGAGGTATGGCAGGAGGAATTATCGCCGCTTATTTGAAAATTACCGTATTAAATAAACAAGATTTTAAACAATATGGTGATTACGCTGCTACAGGCTTGATACTGGGTACAGTAATTGGCAGAATCGGAGATTTAGCAATTGTGGAACACCTAGGAAGAGAAACAAATTTCTTTTTAGGTTATGAAATAAAACCAGGTTACGATGTAGCGCCACAACATAACTCACTTGAGTGTTTTGAGCCTTTAACAACTTGTGGAACTTTTCATCATGTTGCCATGTACGATCTCCTACTTGCTTTGCTAATTTTTTATATTTTTAGAAACCTACAGTCTCGCTTTACTTTTGGAAAGGGTTCATGGATAGGATTATGGGCTGTATGGTATGGGTCACAAAGGGCTGTCTTAGACACACTAAGATTTGGAATGGGTGATTCAACAATCGGAATCTTTACTTGGAACCAAATTGGCGGATTGTTGTTAGCTTTAATTGGATTAATTTTCTTTTTGAAAAATAAGGATACTAAAACAAGCTAATTAGAAAAAGAACGTAGGAAGCCGCGAATACATATCCGAGTATTGTATTTCTTTTAATTATGTTTCTTGAAAGAAATATTACAACAAAAGAAACAAAGTACATTATGAAGAGTTGATAATCAATTACAGAACTTATTTCTCCTGGGCTAATCATTATGGCTGCTCCACCAACCAGTCCAATGTTGAACAAGTTTGAACCAAAAATATTTCCAAATACAATATCAGGCTTTCGCATTTTTGCAGCGGATACAGTACCAGCAACTTCTGGCAAGCTTGTGCCAATTGCAATAATCGTTGACCCTATAACCAACGAAGAGACTCCAAATATTGATGCTATTTCAACTGCATTATCTACAACTAATTGACTTCCGTAAAGAGTTGCAATTAGGGATAATCCACCTCTTACCCAAATATATTCCCTTTCTTCTTCAATTAGACCATCTTCATCAACGCTTTCGGTACTTATCATTTTATAAATTACATATACAACTAAAACAAGAAGAACTATTCCAAGTAGAAATGGAAATTTATCTGTAAGAACATAAGTTGAAACAAAAACTGTAGTCAGTATTGCCATCCAGATAGGGCTAATTTGATTTAGGTTTATATTTTTTGAAAAATCTTTTGGCAACGCAAGATATAGTACGGCAACCACTAGTAATGAATTGGCAATATTAGAGCCTACTATATTACCAATACCAAGATCTAGGTCTCCTTTTAGCGCCGCACCAGTACTCGCAAATAGTTCTGGTGCAGATGTACCAAACCCAATAAAGGTTGCACCGACTATAGAACTTGGTAGTTTGAATTTTAAAGCAATTTGAACAGCAGAGCTGACCATTTCATCAGCCCCTTTTACTAGGAGGACCAAACCAATCGAAAACCCAAAGAGAAGAATGATTATGTCCATTATTAAATTTACTCTTTAGAGTCTCTCCAGGCTATCCATTCTTTTACCTGTGTAAGATCATAGGAGGGTCCATTAACAGCTAATGTGATCTCTGTAGCACCAGCTTCTAACAAATCATCAGCCAAGTCAATTCTTTTAATATCAATCCCAATTGATCTACTAATCTCATTTGGATCTCTACCTACTTTTTCACACCAATTGTTTAATACGTTGTTTTTGTGTGCAACAGTCTCGATTCCACTTCTCTCTTCTGTTTTTGTAGCAAACCCATGCCAAATATCTGCATACTGTGCTACAAGCCTAAGGGTAACTTTTTCTCCTCCACCACCAATAAGTATTGGAATTTTTCGCTTAGGTTGTGGATCAAGTTTTGCCATTCTGTTTACAATGCGTTCAAGTGATTTTTCTAACTCTTTAAGCCTCCAAATAGCTGTTCCAAATTCGTAGCCGTATTCTTCGTAATCCTGTTCAAACCAACCAGAACCTATTCCTAAAATTAATCTGCCATCGGAGATATGGTCAACAGTTCTTGCCATATCAGCTAAAAGCTCAGGATTTCTATATGAGTTGCAGGTAACCAACGGTCCAATTTCAACAGAACTTGTTACTTCTGCCCAACTAGATAGCATAGTCCAACATTCAAAATGTTTACCTTCACGCCTTTCTCCTTCGCCCCACTGGGTACCGTCCTCTTTGTAAAGTGGATAAAAATGGTCCCAGTTGTAAATTACATCTGCACCAATTTTTTCAGATTCTAATGCTGCGGTTCTTATTTGGTCATATTCGGCATGTTGTGGTTGTAGAAATACGGCAATTCTTGGTTTCATTATTTTCTCCTTACAATTTAAATTTAGTATTAATTAGGTCTTCCTTTATTGAGTTTTTAAACTTTATATTTGCATCCATTCTTTCAATTTTTTGTTTCGTAATTTTATCAGCTGATGGGAGTGGGTTGTCATTTATAAATTTTTTAATTTCAACACTTAACGTTTCATCATATATTGATGACAAAGAATCTAGAATCCTTGAAGAAGTCCATCCCGGCATGACATTTAGTAAATTACCCCAATTATTTTTAATTTCTTGAAAAGCTACTGATGCATTTTTTGTATTCGAAAGTAGGGTGGCAATTATATATGGTGCATCAGCTCCCCTTATTGACTGATCTAGAATTGCGCCAATTACTTTTTTTGGTGCGTTTGGATCTCTTAATGTTCCAATAACATTTCTGTATCTTGCTTCAATCTGAGGGGATGTTGCATTTTTGAGCTTTTCAATATACTTGTCTGCAAGATTTTCTTTATTCATACCGGCGATATAAAGTACTAAATTAAAATAATTTCCGTCAATGTAATCCTCATAAGAATTTGAATCAAATTGATCAGAAAAATGATTTATAAAATTAGAATCTTCAGTTATATTCGCATAGGTACCACACAGCAAAGATTTTAATTGCGACTCTTCTTGATCGAAATCTGAATTGTAATCGAGACCAAGCTGCTCAATTAATGGATAGCTAAAGTCTTTAACATAATTTTTAAACTCTTCTCTGTTATCTATCTTTGCAAAAGTAGAAAAGATACTGCTAATTAATGACCATATATTTATTTCTTCTTCGTTTGCATATAAATTTAAAAGCTTCATAAATAATTTAAGGGAAAGCTCGCCTGTCCTTAATGCCATCCATGAATCTTCAAGAATTCGATACTTTTCATTTACATCAAGTTTCTCAAAATTTGAAATGACCATTTCAAACAATTCTTCACTATATGATGAGTGGAAAAACGACCACCCACCATTATTTATAAACGGAACTTCTCCATCAACTTTTATAACATGGGAATTTGATTCTATAACCTCTTTACTAATTGCTCCGCTATCTAAGCATCTTATATTTAATGGTACACTCCAAAGTGAGTCATCAGTATCTCCATCAATAAGGTATTTTTTTTGTGAAACTTTGAAATTATTACCTTCTTTTTCTATTTTTACTATTGGGTAACCTTCTTGCTTAATCCAAGTTGGAAGGATGCCACTTAAGTTATAAGAACTTGAATTTGTGAGTTCATTCCAAAGGTCTGACGAGTGAGTATTTTTATATTCATATTTTTTAAGATAGCTTCTGACGCCTTCTTTAAAATTCTCTTCACCAATAAAAGTTTCAAACATGCGAAGTACAGTTGAGCCCTTTTGATAAGTTAGAACGTCGAACATTTCTTCCGCTTCTTCAGGAGATTTAACTTCGAACTCTACAGGTCTAGATGACTTTAATGAGTCAACTCCAAAACCTCTAGATCTATCTTGATTCATCTCATTCCATAATTTAAATTCAGGATAAGTGGCTTCAGACGCAATCACTTCCATAAGGCTTGCAAATGCTTCGTTTAACCAAATACCATCCCACCAGTCCATTGTCACAAGGTCGCCGAACCACATATGAGCAAGCTCATGTGCGATGACAGAAACTGATCTTGACAGCTCAGATCTTGTTGCTTTTTCTACATCAATTAATAAAAGTGTTTCTCTAAAGGTAACGGCACCAACATTTTCCATTGCACCCATTGCAAAATCGGGAACAGCAATGAGGTCTAGTTTTGATCCTGGGTAATTAATTCCATAATATTCTTCAAAAAAATCTAAAATTTTTATTGCAGCAGCCCCAGCATAAGCAGTTTGGTCAGAAAACCCTGGTCTATGTACTATCCCAACCTCTGTTGTTTCCGATTTGCCTATTTTTGTGACTTCAAGAGGTCCAATAACAAAAGCAACCAAATATGTAGACATTCTCATAGAATCAACAAATTTTGTTGTAGTTCTATTGTTTTCTGAGGATTCGCTTAATACCTTTTCATTACTTATTCTAATTAATTCACTATCAGTGGTTAGAGATATAGAAAATACAGCTTTAAACTCTGGTTCGTCCCAGCACGGAAAAGCCATTCTTGCAGCTGTTGGTTCAAACTGGGTTGTTGCAATCCAAACATCTTTATCATCTTTATCTTTAAAGCTACTTCTGTAAAAACCTCTTAGTTCGTCAACTATTTCCGCTTCAAATTCTAAATACAGTTGCCAATCTCCTTTTGTAATTTCATTTTCAAAAACTAAAGAAACTCTTTCGTTTTCTGGTAGATAGTCAATTGATGCATCGATATGTTCGCCTGAGTCATTTTCTATAAATACACTTTTTATTTCAATTCCTAGTGCATGAAGCTGAAGTTCTTTAGTTTCATCTACTATTTCAAGAAAAACAATTTCCTTACCTCTGTAATTAAATTGATCTAAGTCGATATCTAGATTTATCTCGTATCTATTTGGAATAGCTGTTTTTGGTAGCCTGATGTTTTCATTCATTTAAAAATATTAGTAAGAATTTAAATCAATCCCAGTCCAAGTGAATAAATTCATCAGAGTTATTCAATTGGACTTGATGCGATCCAAAATAATCTCTTTGAGCTTGAATTAAAGAAGAAGGATTGAAGCTATTCGAGGTTCCTACGAACCAATTATATGAAGAAGTTATAACTGGAACAGAAACTCCACTATCTACACATGTCTTTATAACATTTTTTACATCATCAATATTTTCAATTAAAGCATTTTGAACAAACTTAGAAGAAGTTATGGTATTTGATAAATTTGCATCTTTCAATTCTTTAAGTAGATCAGAGCGTATGATGCAACCAGCAGACCAGTTTTGCAATACTTCATTTAAATTTATCTCTAAATTTTCAGTTGAGCTTACATGCTCAACAAATAGTAGGCCCTGAGCCATAGTTGCAAGTCTCGCAAAATAGATAGCATTGCTAAGAAACCCAGTGTCGATATGAATTTCTTGTCGTTCTAGTTTTTCAGACCACCAATTTTGAAAATTGCTTTCAACCCTAGCGTTGAATGCTTCATAAATACTTGGTAAAGGAAAACCATAATTTAATGATGTTTCAACAGTAAGCTTACCCGTGCCTTTGTGGCTAGCTTCTGATTTAATTTGGTCAATTAGATAACCAGACTCGTTTTTTTTCAACATTATTTCTGAAGTTATTTCAATTAAGTAGGATGATCTATTTTCTTTTGAAAAATCTCTAAAAAAATTACTAATCTGCTCATGGTCAAAGTTTGCTTTTTTGAGCATATGAAAAGCCTCAGTAATTATTTGCATTTCTGCATACTCTATTCCATTATGAAGCATTTTTATAAAATGGCCAGTGCCATGCCCCTTATAGAATCCAATACTCGGCTTATCATTAAAACTTGCTGAAATTAAAGATAAAGAATTTTTCAAGTCTTCGTTAATTGACTTAGAAGATCCAACCATAAGAGCGGGACCTTTTCTTGCACCCTCTTCTCCTCCAGACACACCCATTCCAATAAATTCTATTTCTTTTTCTTCACACATTTTTCCCAGCTTGTTGCTATCAAGATAATACGCATTACCCCCATCAATTAATATGTCATTTGGTTCGAGATAACCCATTAATTCTTTTGCCATATCTAATGTAGGTTTACCAGATGGGATTAGCATCAAGATTTTTCTAGGTTTTGGCAAATTGTTTATAAATTTTTCTATATCTGTAGAACCGGTTATATTTCCACTAGAATCCCTGCCTATTAATGAATTAATTTTTTCTTTAGATCTATTGAAAACATGGATGGGTATATTTTTATCTGAAAAGTTAAGGGCAATATTACTACCCATTACCCCTATACCAA
>MDSX01010504.1_pt1 | contig 12722 bp, 10 predicted proteins | sample 811141 | NCBI WGS metagenome assembly MDSX01 (sample SAMN05326642, study PRJNA326480) | marine metagenome | isolation source: seawater | place: Atlantic Ocean: South East | collected 2010
ACAAAGTCCTCCCGCGCCGACAGCTCCCGCTGGCCGCAGCAGAAGACCAGCCACGTGTTGATCCCACACCCGACCAGGACCACGGCGCACATCGCGGCCCCGAGCACCATGCCGCCTCGGCTGCACGCGTCCACGCCCACGACGCGCGTCCGGAAGGCGACGTTGCCGTACGGCGACGCGCACACGGGACACCGCGCATGCTGCGTCGCCTCGAGCATCTTGGCGAGGCAGGCATCGTGCACGTGCCGGTCGGTGCACTTGCACGCCGACTTGCGCGGCGCCGGCTCGCTCTCGGTGCAGACGAAGCACTCGGGCGACGCGACACACCTCTCGTCCGCCATGGCGCTCACGCCCTGCACGCCCTGCCCAGTTCGGCGTCAATAGTGGCAAATCGTCGCCTCAAATCCTCTAGCGCCGCCACCTGGGCAACCCGGTCGCCGTTGTGCATGTTCCTGTGGGTGTCGACGTCCTTCCCAGTCTGCTCGGTTCGCTCGACCCTTTGGTCGAACCGTTCGCGCGAGAAGATGCCGTGCTTGTAGGCCATCACGAGGTGGGAGACGACGCCGCCCTTCCGGTAGCCGCACGCGTACATGCTGCCCAACCACCAGACGGCGAGATCGAGCACGAGCTTGCGCAGCGGCGCCCTGCACGCCTTGTTGCTCGCGAACCGCTCGTAGAGGCGCTGCATGTGCGGCAGCAGGGCGATGGTCGCGACCTGCATGGCCGCGTCCACCTCCGGGTGCACATTCTCCAACGGCGACTCGCCCACGTGCGGGTTCTCGCACGCGAGCGTGTGCTCCATGCTCTTGAAGGCGGCGACCGCGATGGCGCGCTGCAGCTCGCACGGCTCCGGGTCGGGCCCCAACGGCCACTCCCACCTCATCATGCGCGTCGTGTAGACCACGGCTTCGGGCGCAAAGAAGTGGTACGTGGACTGCGAGCCGACGAGGGCCGGCGCGCGGGTCTCCCTGTACGCGTACAGGAGCTCGTGCGTTTGGTCGTCTAGGAACCGCCGGCACACCGTGGCGACGTCTAACTCCGTCGCGTCGGCAGACGAGAACCCCCATGGGCGCGCGAGCCAGCTGGTGCTGGCGTCGCGCTCGAACAGCTCGGACAGCACCCACTCGTTGTACGCCGTATCGCCCGGCAGGAACGTCATGTGCCACAACGCGTTCGAGGTGACGTCCTCAAAGTGCTGGGCGGGCATGTTGCCGACGGCGCGCGCGATGGTGAGCAGGTTGAACTCCGCCTCCGGATCCCACCCAAGCTGCCACATCTCGCGCAGTGCCACGCGGTGCTTGCGGCACAGTTCAACGAGCGTCTTCATCAGGCGGCCCCGCCCGTTGCGCGTCATGAGCACGCGCGTCACGAGGAGGAGGGCCAGCTCGCCCATCCACCGCAGATCGATGGACATGTCCTCCTCGTCGTTCACCGCGACCCAGCTCGTCCACCGCTCGACGATCTGCTCGATCGCCCGCACAAACGGCACCTCAAAGTCGCCGGTCACCGCGTCGAGGATGGCCAGGCGCAGCTGGTACAGCCCGCCGTCGTGGACGGTGTGCGCGACCATCGTCTCGCGCGTCACGTACATGCCCGCAAACTCGATGCGGTGCTCGTCGGCGGGGAAGCGCATGTCTGGGTCGCGCCGCGCAAAGTTCTTCGCGCACGCGAACGACACCTTTTGGACCCACCCCAGCACCGCCGGCTGGCGCCCCAGCAGCGCCGGCCGGATCAGCACCGTCACCAGCTCGTCATACATCTTCTGGCCGTTAGGGACTTGCGCGCGCGCGTCTGGGCACGCCAGCAGGCGATCGATCGCGGGCCGCCTGAACAGCGTGTCCTGCCACGGCGTGCAGCGGTCAAGTTCGTCGTCGTAGTCGGTGAGCCCCTCGAGCACGTCCACGCGCCCGTACATCGCCGAGAACATCAGCATCCCACGCCACTCCCGGCTGCCCCCAAAGTTGCCCACGTCCTTGGGCCGGAAGTACCGGAGGATGAGGTCGGTGGGCGCGTTTTTGACAAAGGCGTGGAGCGCCTCCGTGGGCACCGTCGTCAGCGCGATCCCCGGGAACCGCAGCTCGCAGGAACCCTGGTGGCCGAGCGCGTTGGCCGCCGGGAGGGTTTGCGCGCTCAGGTGGAACTTGCAAAACTCGATGCGCGACGCCGAGCAGTAGACGCCGTCGACGGACGTCACCAGCTTGCGCGCCCACTCTTCCTTTCGCGGTATGAGGAACCACGCGCGCCGCCGCCGCTTGTCGCGCTCGTGGAGGGCGCAGCGCACCGCCTCGAGGAGGGTGGTGCTCGTGAGCGCCACAAAGAGCGCGTCGCGCTCGAAGGTGTCGTTCGCGAGCAGGACGCACTGCAGGGCATCGGCGCCGATCTGGTCCAGCCGCAAGGGCTCCGCCCCCTCCTCGGACATGGCGCGCGCGTGCGTGCGCGGCTGTTCGGAACGCTCCATTCGTGGGCCACAAGCGTTACAAGTTGCAGACGTCCGGCGCTAAGGTGACACTTTGAGCACGTGTCGGGCAGGCGGGTCGACACACCGTGCGACACACGCGCATGCCCACGCAGCGGTTTGTCGTCGTCCCCGCGCCGCTCGAGGAGCGCGTGGCGGCCTCGGTCGCGACGCGCGTGCAGGGCGCCGTGACGGAGGCGCTTCGGATCAAGAAGGAGGTGAACGCCACGATCCACCGCGACGACTTTGGCAACCGCACGGTGGACGCGCTTCAGCACGTCACACGGCCCGGCGGGCTGCCGTTTGTGCTGTTCATGCTTCTGATCGCCGTGCTCGCCGTGCGCGAGCTGCTGCTGCGCATCGAGACCAAGCGCATCCTGAGAGAGCACAATGGCGGCGCGGAAGCGGGAGCGCGCGCACCAAACGATCGCGAGCACGCGGACTGAGCGGTTCCGTGCGCGCGTTTGCGCTAACTCTCCAACCTCGTGTTTTAATGTCAAAAAGGCGTGTTCAAAATCGCAAAGCATGCCTAGCACTCAGATCGTCACGCAGGGCAACAACAGCGCGCGCGCCCAGATCCCCCGCACGTCCCCGCCCCAAACCTACCTGCTCCCCTTTGGCAAGAACTGCTACCACGTGCCCGCGTCCGCCATCAAGTCGTACCCCAAGTACGCCAACGAGGAGATCAGGACGGGCGAGGACCTGGGCGCGCTCATCAACACCAAGTCGCCCGAGAAGTGGCTGCCGTACTGCGAGCCCGACGTCCTGTGCCGCATCGAGGGGGACACGGGCAACTGCGTGTACACCACCTTCGACGTGCCGGGGTGGCCCGAGGAGAGGCGCTTCCTGCGCCTGATCTCGGCCACGGTGGCCGAGAAGAACTTTGACAAGGTCAAGAAGAAGGCCCTCGAGCAGACCGAGGCCCAGGGGGTCGAATTGAACGAGCGGCAGAAGAAGCGCATGGACGTGCTCAGCTGGAACAAGAAGACGCACTGCCCCAACCGCGCGCAGATCAACCCCGAGATCGAGAAGTGGGAGATCGCCACGCCCGCGGAGGCGGTCGCGTCGTGCCTCAAGCCGCCCGAGACCAAGAAGCGCGCCAAGCCCAACGCCGGCCAGGAGGGCGAGGCGAGCTCCAAGCGCAAGCAGTACATCTGCCACGAGGAGCTGATCAAGCAGCCGCCCGGCACCACCTACAAGATCAACGAGGTCAACGGCCTCCTGCACGTGCTCTTCTACCGCACCGCGGCCACGATGGTCGAGGAGGAGGAGGACGACGCGGACGACCAGTAGAGGGGGTTGTGGGCGCGCGTTTGCGTGTATTTGCGTGCGTGGTGAGTGAACAATGTGAAGAAAACACACACTCAGAACGCCACCACGCCACTCCCCTCCGCCGAGGCGTCGTAGCGGATCTGCGCGGCCGCAGTCGCGCGGATCTCCGGGTCGGCCTGCAGCCGGGGCGACGCGTACTCGATCGCCGAGCCGTCGTTGGCCACCGCCTCGCGCACGATGTTTATGTCGTCCTGTCTCAGGTCGTACGCCCAGCGCAGCGCGCCGCCCTTGTTCTTGACCGCGTCCATGACGAGGGCGTAGTCGCCCCGCCTCCATTCCGAGGCGTACTGAAGGGCGTTGCCGTTTTGGCGCACCGCCGCGTGCAGCACCTCGTCTTCGTAGCAGACGGGCTCGAGCGCGTACTGCAGCGCCAGCCCGTTCTGCCGCACCGCATCAAGCGTGATGTCGTTACGCTGCTTGCGCCACATCCGCGCCACATACCGAAGCGCCAGCCCGTTTTGCCTGACGGCAATGCGGCACAAGTCAATGTCGGTATCGTACCCATACAATAACGCCCGCCCATCGATTTGCAGCGCCTCCTTCATGAGGGCTCGGTCGGTGCGGAAGGTCGTTGCGACCCCGAGGGCCGCGATGGGGTCGTGCTGCACGGCCGCGCGCACAAACGGGCGGATGCGCGTGTCCGGTGTGCCGATCCACAGGATGATCCGCCCCGCCTCGTAGTCGGCGATGCGGTTGCACAGCGCGTTGAAGTTGGCGCGCTCGTCGTTCGGAACGAGCGTGGGCGCGTTGGCCGTGAAGATGGCGGCGCTCAGCGCGTCGAACACGGGCCCTGCGTCGAAGCACGCCGCGCGGTGGTTGCGGTTGGCGGCGCACCACGCGCTCGCTGTGCGGCACGCGTTCTTGGCGTCGCCCGTGTCGATCGCGGCCAGCACCACGCGCACAAGGTCCTGGTCGAGGTCCGGCGTCGTCACGCGCAAGGCCTCCACGCGTCGGCGCACGTTGCGCTCCCACGGCTCATCGGCCTCCATGCCCGTGGGGCATGGCACGCGCCGGAGCTTGTACAGGGCGGGCAGCATGCCGCCCGCCTTCACCACTAACGGGTTTAACCAGGGGTTATCTACGACGGTTTCACTTTGAACAGGTGCTTGTGCGTCTTCAGAATGCTGTTGCAGTCGGCGCGCACGCGCCCGACGAAGCGCCCGGCCTTGGTGACGGCCGTGCGCTGCCGCAGCAGGTAGACGGCCACGATGTCGTGGTGCAGCATCGCGTCGCCGATGTGCGCGTGCCGCGCGCGCGCCTCCGCCAGGTTGGCGAGCGTCGCCGCCATGTCGGGCTGCAGATCCCTGTCCTCGGTCGGCACCATGAGCCGCGCGCCGCAGCTGGCGATGTCCCGCACCAGCTCCTTGGTGTACGCGAGGTCCATCCGCTCGTCGCTCACGTCGAGCGGCACGCGGATGCCCCCCGTGCCGCGCCCCTGCTTGGAGAACTCGTGCGTGCACCGCAGCTCCACGCTGAGGCACTTCATGCACACGCCGGGGAAGCGCGCCGACTCGTCGATGCGCTCGGCGAGGCAGTGGCGCTTGCACTTGCCGTCCTCGAGCGGGTGGCCGCAAAACTCCATGCGAAACTCGAGCCGCTTGAAGGCCTCGCCCGGCGCCTTGTCGCGGTGCAACAGGCACGCGCACCCGCCGCTCGCGCGGTGCAGCGCGCCCTTGATCAGCGTGTGGTGTTTGTTGATGTCGCTGTCCCTGTCCATCCGGTGCGCCGTGACGCGGTCGAGGAACAGCGCGCGCGAGGTCTGCTGCGAGGTGGCCGAGAGCAGCGCGTGCACCCGGAACACGTCCTGCGCGAGCAGGGCCACCGCCGAGGCGTACCAGGAGGGCAGCTCCCAAAAGTCGCCACCATTCTCCACCTTGACGTGCTTGCTCACCGTGCTTGCGGCCGCCGCCGCCTGCCGCTGCCCCTTCGCCGCTTCTTCAAAGAGCTGCGCCAGCTTCGGCGCGTCGGCGTCCGCGAGCACCGCGTCCACCACCTTCCGCTTCTTCTGCACCGAGGCCAGCACGACGACCATGCGCCGCGGGTCGCGGTGCCTGCGCACGGTGAGCGTGCCCCCGCCCGGGAAGGACGCGATGATCTCGGCCGACCCGCGCTCGGTCGGGTCGAGGCGGCGCGCCATCTCGTTGGAGCCCCGCACCGCCAGGCACTGCCGCCGCTGCTCCGACGGCAGCTTCTCGGCCGCCTCGCAGAAGAGCACGTCGTACTGGCGCATCTTGTACACGAGGTGCAGCCCCGTGCCGCTCAGGAGGCGCGCGCGGCACTGCTCCGGGTTCGCCTCGTCGATGTGCCAACCGATGGAGTCGATGGCGTGCGGCACGTAGATGAACCCGGGGTGGTCCACGAGCGCGCCCAGCCGCTCGAGCAGGGGCGCGAGCATGCCGAGCACGGCCGGGGGGCAGCGAACGACCCCTTCCAATTGTGATTTGTCTACCGCCACGTGTCCCAGCGACGCCATGAGAGGCTCGCTACACGCACCTACAAACGCACACCCACGGCCACACACAAGTGAAAAGTCAAGGCGATAGCGCAGAAATATTCCAACCGACGGCCGTGGACGGCTTGTTGGCAAACCACATGGTCTCCTTCTTGTCGGGGCCCAGGTAGGCCACCTCGTACAGCCTCTTCAGGTCGTCCGTGTTGATCTTGGGCACGACGTACCCAACCACGTAGCCGGCGCGGTTGGCGCGCGGCGACGCGCCAAGCTCGACGAGTGGCATGCGCGCCGCCGGAGGCGGCTCCTCGGGCGGCTCCTCGGGCTCGGCAAGCTCGGCCACGTGGTCCCTCCACTTGTCGGCGAGGAAACACAAGGAGACCTTCCTCGCATCCGAGATGGGCTTGGTGCGGGCGAAGCTGCGCTCCACGTTGGTCTTGTACACCGTCGAAAGCCAGCTCTTCAGCTTGGGCGAAATCGTCTCCGTTGTGTCGAACAGCATGAACAGCAGCGAGGCCAGGTTGAAGGTGCACGTCAGCAACGTGTGCAGGCGCTCCGTGCGCCTGTCTGTGGTCACCCACTCGGGAATGGGGCACGAGGTGACCAGCGTGGGCGTGCCGCCATCGCCGCCGCCCTCGCCAATGGCCTCGAAGCGCTCCCACCCCCGGAAGTTGGCCACCAAGTCGGCGCTTTCGTCGTCCACGAGCAAAAGCACGCGCAGTCCCTTGCTCGAGAGCAGCTGCACGTCGGTTGGAAGGCACGTCGCGGTGCCCGACCGCGACTGTGCGCCCACAGCGGCCATCTTGGCAACTTGGTTTTGTACCGCCTTTGGCCCGGAGCACGTGAAGCACACGGTCGTCATTGTGTTCGGAACGCAAACTCCAGTTTGTAACCCCAGGAAGGCGGCGACTTAGCGATGGTACACATTGGCCCTTACACACACACACGCCCACGTCCACACACAAGACACAAGATACAAATGCGTTATTGCGACACTTTGCTCAGGCGTCGGCCACCGGGTTTTCGGGCGGGCCGATCCGCGCGGCCAGGTCGAACGCCCCCTTGGTAAGCTGCATGTTGACCTGGTTCTTGGGCAAGCGGCGGTGGGCCTCGAAGCGCTGCTTCACGGTGCCCTCGGGGTTGTTGAACGAGCGGCACAGCCGGTCGGCGCTGAACCACGAGACGTTCACGTTGATGTTCATCGCCGCCGTGTGGGGGGACGATCTTATGCCCAGCTGGTTCCCCGCGGGCATGGCCGCGCGCGACGCGGCCGTGTCAAGCACGTTCCCGATCTGCCAGCCGCCCACTATGTACTCGCCCACCTCGTTCGAGAGGGTGAGGCCCATGCGCGACGTGCCCAGGAGGCGCCTCCGCTTGCCGTCCGTGTCGCTGAACTGGTTGCCCTTGCTCTTGTACGTGGAGAAGTTGATCATCTGCGACGAGGTGGACACCATCACGCGGAAGTTGGCGAGCACGGTGTTCTCCTGCGCGCCCTTGAAGGCCTCGGCCTGCTTGGCCTTGAAGGCCTCCTCGTCCAGCGGCTGCGCCAGGTACTTGGAGCGCAGCACGTGGTAGTCGCGCACGTCGTCCGTGCTCTCGATGCCGTTCGCCATGAGGCCCGCGATGGTGGTGGCGCTCTGCCGCCCGCCCTTGCCGTCCGCGTCGGCCTCGATCGACGCGTTGATGCTCGTGAGCTTCGCGGCGTCGAACCACACGTCGGCTACCAGCACGACGAACACCTTGTCGAGCGGCAGCACCTCGAGCGAGCGCTCCCCGGTCCAGGCCGTGCCCACGGCGGGCCCCTGGATTCGGATGTTGTAGAGCTGCCCGTCGCGGGCCTCCAGGTACTCGTCCGACAGCTTGTCGGACGGGTCGTTCGCGCCCTTGGACAGCACGATGCCGTCTGGACGCCAGTCGGTCAGCCCGCTCTCCAGGAAGCGGGCGTCGAGGACGGAGAAGGCCACCTCGTCGCCAAAGTTGCGCGACACGGAGAAGGGCTGCGCCGTGAACCGGTCGGGCTCCTCCGCCGCCGGGTTGAAGACCTGCGGCAGGTGATCGCGCGTGCAGTTGACCAGCTCGGTGGGCGTGCCCTTGCCCTTGAGGAAGGGCCCAAAGTCGCGCGCAAAGATGCCCTGGTAGTTCTCCCGCGCCACGTTGGCGTCCGAGCCCTCCAGGCCCATCTGCCGCGCAAGGTCCGGCATCTTGAGCATGGTCGCGTCGTCCGAGATGCCCGCGCGACCCGGCGCCCCCTCCGCGATGCCCGCCCGCTCGGCCTCGCCGATCGAGGCGTTCAGCGCGCCGTAGGGGCCCGTGGTCTTGACGTCGTAGCCGTTGTTGATGGTGTTGCCGCGGAACATGTCCTTGACCGGCTCGTCGAGCTTGATCGTCTTGCCCGCCAGCACCTGCTTGAAGTACTCGTGCAGGTACTCGATCGAGCACAGCTGCTGGAAGCGCTCGGTGCCCACCATGGCGGGCATAATGTCCGGCTGGTACGCGACATTGTGCCCCGGGACGCCGGGCGCCTGCTCAAACCCCCGGAGCAGGGGGCGCGGCGGCTTGTTCTGCCCGCGAAGGCCGAGGATGAAGGCGATCGTCGTGGGGCGCAGGTCCTCGGTCTCCTTGCGCACGACGGTCTTGCCGAGCTCATCCTTGCCGATGAGCTTGTTGCTGTTGTTGAGGGGGACAAGGCGAGCATACGGGATCCCGATGTTCGAGGTGGAATTGTTGAGCGCCGACTTGATCTGGCCGGGCGCGACGCCGGCGACGGGGGCGCTGACGCTCGTGTTGGCCGACAGGTTGGCCCCGCCCACGCCCGGAGGGTACAGGTTGCGCTGCTGGGCGCCGCCCGCAAACGCATCGTTCGACGGTGCCGTGCCGCGGCTCGACATGTGGCCCGCAAGTTTTTTTCGCCCAAGCGCTACCCTCGCACACACTAACTCGTTAGCGCACCCGGTGTTATCATTTCTACCGAAAACCGTCCTTGTGCACCTTCTCGAGCCAGGGCTGCAGCGTGTCGCACAAGATGTTTTGCGCGGCCCGCTCGTACTTGCAAAAGTCAAAGCTGAGCACGCGGTTCGCATAAGACGCGCTTATGCGGTTGAGCGGCAGCCTGCGACTGTGGAGCAGGTCGAGCACGATGTTGGCCACGCTGACCACGCTCAGGTAGCACACGAAGGGCTCCTCCGTCCGTTCGGGCGCGACGCGCAGCCGCTCCTCGCCCGCGAACACGCGCAGGTGCGCGGGCGCCTGCAGCAGCGCCCCCTCCACGCTCGGCGCCACCGAGAGGCCGCACCAGCAGCGGTTGGCGGCGTTCGCCGCGCACAGCCACGAGATGCGCCGGCAGTGCCAGAGCAGCGTGTGCGACAGGTCGTCGTGCGTCAACACCAGGAGCGCGTGGATGCGGGCCACCCGCGCGTCGTCGAACCGCCCGCCGTGCAGCCACCCGTGCGTCTCCATGATGCTCTGCATCTGCCGCTCCTTGGCCATCCGCGCCGCCGCCGCGCTCATCCCCTTGCGCTGCGCCGTCCTGAGGAAGGCGCGCATGCGATCCACCACGTTGCCCTTGCCGATCCTGGTGGACTCCTTGCTGAACCTCCGCAGGCACTCGATGACCACGCTGCACGCGTCGGCCAGGGTCCGCAGGCTGGCGCACTCGGCGTGCACCACGTCCCGCCGGCACTTCTCGATGTACGACACGCACACGTCGCGCGCCTGCTGCACCATCGCCGCGCGGTCCAGCACCCGGCAGCTCTCGAGGGTGAGGACGTTGGCCATGCGCATGAGCGACATGTTCACGTCCGTCGCCGAGTCGTCCACGCCGCCCCATCCGCCCGCGCCCTCGTGCTGCTCCACCACCGACGTGTGCAGGTCTTCGAGGAAGCGCAGGAAGGACCGGAACGTGCCATTCTCCACGGACTCGCGCGTCTTCTGCGTCAGCCGGACCGGGAAGCGCATCGGCACGTGCGGCGCGCCCGTCCGGCGCACGTCCTCCGCGTACTGCTCGATCCTGGCACACGCATCCGCGTACGAGCCGTGGAGCGCGAGCTGCTCGCGTATGTGCGTCGCCTCGTTGCGCCGCTCCTCAGAGCCCTCCTGCTCGACGCAGCTCAGGGCCGAGCTGTAGACCTCGTGTTCGTCCTGGGTGAGACGCATCGGCAGCAGCTCCGGCGCGCGCCATGGGCGCCTCATCTCCGCGATAGGCTAGCGTTGCGCGGTGGAGCGGGCTACAAAAGTCGCAAACGGAGGTGTGTGTGGCCCACGGACCCATTTGTAATGACTTGTGGCGTTCCGAACATGAAGTGTCGGCACCCCTGCAATTTGTAACCCTGTCCCCTCCGTGGCCGCAGACCGTACACATGGGAGCCCACGGCCGCACCTACGACAACCACCGCAAGGGCGAGTTCTACCTGGGCCAACGGGCCAGCAAGCACAAGCAGAAGCAGTTCGAGGAGGGGGACGTCGGCGACCGCTTCGTCCTTCCCCCCAAGGAGCCACCGAAGAAGCCCAAGAAGCGCAAGCCGCCACACCCCAACGCCGCGCTGGTGCAAGGCCTCCGGGACAACGAGCTGCGCTCCTGCTACCGCGCAACCTTCCATGTGGACCCTGGCCAGATGGGCAAGGACCGAATGCTTGCGGCCTTCCTCGAGAAGAAGGCGCCGCGCGCGCGGGTGCCGACGTCGTACGCTCCAGACTACGACTCGGTCCACGGAACTTAGTGTGTATGCGTGTAGCGAGTGCGCATAACCGGGCGCTCGCTCTTTGTAACTTGTGTGTTTGGTCGGCCGTGGTGTTCCGAACAAGGCAACTTGTGTAGCATGACCGATGCGGCGCCCCCCACGGACATCGCCGAGTACCTCGTCGACGCGCAAGAGATGCACCAAGCACACCCGCACACCTTTGACGTGCCCGACGGCGCCAAGCTCGCCAACCCGAAGCCGGGCGACACCATCAAGATTGGCGACGGCGAGCAGCGCTTCTGGACGCGCGTCGTCTCGGCCGACGCCACGCACATCACGGCCACGGTGGACAACGTCACGGGGCGCGAGGACCGCGGCTACGGCATCAACCAGCGCATCAAGTACGAGCGCCGCCACGCGTACATCCACAACTCGCCCAAGGAGCAGGCGGTTTCCACCTTGCGCAACCTGATCGCGATGGGGCGGCTGCCCCAGCCGACGCCCAAGCAGCAGGAATACCGCTCGATGGTCACGTACGTGGCCAAGCGTTGGCCCAAGCAAAACGACCCGTTTGGCCAAGGCGCGAGCAGTATTGGCCAGGCGATGGGCATGCCGGCGGACCACGACAAGATCCTGGAGCACTTCCGCTCCTACCCGAAGCTGCTGAAGGCCGCCGGCCTCGAGGCCGACAACATCGGCATCTCCCACGTGCAGAGCCACGAGGAGATCGCCGCCGGGATGGGCGAGCTGGTCGACGCGACCAGTGTCGACGAGCTCTACCACATGCTCCACAATTTGGGGGTGCAGCCCAAGATTGTGTGTGAGGCGTTCAACGACTGACCGGTCCCACCACGGGCCCCGTAGTTTGTAACTCGTGTGGGGCGTGACCCGTGGCGTTCCGAACAGCGCATAACGTTACACAATTTCCCACATGGAGGAGTGTCGCCTCCAGTACAACGACGTGGGGGGCCTGACCCAGCAATCCGTCTCCGCGCTCGTCGCGTACGTGGGCTCGAGCTCGCCCGCCTCGCCGTCCGAGCCGTCCGAGCCGTCCGAAGCCGGGACGTCGAGCGCTTCGCACGGGCACGCACCCCCCGCCCTCCAACTCATACCACCCGACCAAGCGGCCCGTGCGTGGATTGACCACCTTAAGCGTGGCGGGGACATGCCGGAACGCGACAACCTGGTCGGTCTGCTGGAAGCATTGGTCGTCTCGCTCGTGCCTCGTCCGGTGCCAATGCCAATGGCCTCCCGTGCCGATGAGCCGGGCATCAAACTGATCGTGGAGGACACGGGAAAGAAGTTCCCGCACATGCTCGAGACGGAGAACGGTAGGCTTGCAACCGACGATGCCATCTGGACGCAATGCAAGACCAAGATGACGCACTTCTGCGTGAAGCTGGTCGACGCGAACGGCCGACCGGTGAAGGGCGAAGCCATGCAGCACGGCGGGATCAAGCTGCGCCTGACCATGCACAAGGTGTCGGACGACGAGGCCATGCACGACGGCCACAACCCGCGTCCACACGAGGGCCTCTTCCTCGGGCGCGCCGCCAAACCGTTCGAACCCGAGGTGCTCCTGACGGAGAGCCGGCACGAGTACCGGTTCCAAGTGTTGCTGCTGTCCTCGGACATCGGCGGCGCGCGCATGTACGTCAAGGTCGCGCCCGTGGACCCTCAGCTGGCCTGCAACCCGAACCTCGTCGTCCAATCGCACTCGTTCATCAGCCGCGCGCGCATGCCCGACGAGTCGTTCATGAATCGCGAGGCTCGCCAACGGCAAGCCGCCACCACCCATCTCGAGCACCGC
>MDSX01056699.1_pt1 | contig 12721 bp, 11 predicted proteins | sample 811141 | NCBI WGS metagenome assembly MDSX01 (sample SAMN05326642, study PRJNA326480) | marine metagenome | isolation source: seawater | place: Atlantic Ocean: South East | collected 2010
AGCAACAGATCAACTATGTGATCTTCCAGCAAGTTCACTTCGTCAATGTATAAATACCCACGGTTTGTTTGCGCCAATAGACCTGGCTGAAACGCCTTTTCTCCCGCTGTAAGCGCTTTTTCAATATCGAGTGCACCAGTCACCCGATCCTCTGAAGCACCAAGGGGCAGGTCGATTACTGGGGTAGGAATGGTATGCCGCGTTTTGTTTCTAATACCAGCCCAGTCCGGGCAGTCTTCCAACTTTTCACTATTAACGGGACAACCCTTGATCACCTTGATTGGAGGAAGCAATGCCGCGAGAGCCCGCACAGCTGTAGATTTACCTGTGCCGCGGTCTCCAAAAACCAAAACACCACCGATGGTCGGATCAATGGCGGTTAGGATCATAGCCCGTTTCATATCTGATTGGCCGACGATGGCCGAAAATGGGAAGGGATGTTTCATACGCTTTCCAGTGCTTTTTCTGTATGGGCCGCTAAAGGCGATTTTCCGTTCCAAGTGCCCGCATCAGACAAAATGGAAAATCGAGCATAGAGCTCTTCCGCAAACCAATCTTCGCGGCGTACCGCTTTGATAGCCTCAGCGTGGGGACCGGTGCGAGCAAATTTAGACATATGGGCAGCATCAGGCCAGATCGAAAAGGTCACTTGATGCAGCCAAGGCACCTCGCCTATTCCTATTTTGAACAAAACATTGGGATCATTACCGATTACCTTCGAAATATTCGGAACCCTTTTCCAAAATCGCATCAGAATACTAGGGCGAATCGTGGCCCTTGTCAGGGCAGCCAATGGGCCAATACCTTGCAAATCGGCTTCCACGAACGGTGTAGTTCCAGCCCATTCACCGCGCACCGATGAGGTAGTCATAAAAACAGTCCAGTTTTCGGATGCCTTTTTGCGATAAGATTTGAAAATATTGCTTTCACTCATACGCCTACGAGCAACCTCTTCGCTCGGCCAAGTTGTCAGAATTGCGTAAACAGCAGTATTTGGGACTGGAGTAAACCCTTCGCCAATGCCTGATCCACACAGCTTCCAGAAACCTATATCAGGGACACTACCTATTTGCTTGCGAGCCAGTCCCATCATTGCAAAAGCCCACAACCGCACCTGCAGCGCATTGAACTTGTAAAAGCTAAGACAGACAACCTGTGACACGATAGGTGGATTCCCAAACTGTAAACAAACCGTTACATATTATTAAAGATAAGTGAAGTTAATTGACACTATGATTGTAAATCAAACTAGACAATCGTAAGGTCGCTTTATGAACACTGACTCTAACTCTGAATCACAAAATACGCGTGCCATTGTAATAGGTGCGGGACTTGGTGGGTTGTCCGCTGCAATGCGTCTTGGGGCAAAGGGATATGCCGTGACTGTTTTGGATCGTTTGGACCGTGTTGGTGGGCGTGGATCATCTATCATACAAAACGGCCACCGCTTTGATTTAGGACCAACTATTGTGACCGCCCCACAAGTATTTGAAGACCTATGGGCCGCTTGTGGGCGCAATTTTTATCAAGATGTTGATTTACGCCAGATGGACCCGTTTTACGAGGTCCGGTGGCCTGATGGCACAAAATTTAAAGCCTGTGGTGACACAGACCGCATGAGAGCGGAGGTTGAAAAGATCAGCCCATCTGATGTGTCCGGCTATGAGAATTTCCTCAAAGACAGCGAGAAACGCTTTCAGGTCGGCTTTCAGCAGATGCTCACTAAGCCAATGCACAAAATTTGGGAAACTCTGCGCGTATTGCCCCAATTTGCGTGGTTGAGGGCGGATCAATCCATTCACAAGCTGACCACCAAGCGCGTGAAAGATAAACGTCTGCAAATGGCTCTGTCATTCCACCCTTTATTCATCGGCGGTGATCCAACACGAGTAACGTCCATGTATGCGCTGGTTGGATATCTTGAAAAAGAATTCGGCGTACATTACGCGATGGGCGGCGTACAAGCGATTGCTGATGCCATGGCCTCTGTTATCCGTAACCAAGGTGGTATCATTCGGCACAATACAGAAGTTGATGAAATCTTGCTCTCTAATGGCAAAGCTTCTGGTGTAAAAACGATAGATGGCTCCGTCCTATCCGCACCTCTTGTCATCAGCAACGCAGATGTAGGCCACACGTATGACCGCTTGATGCGCAACCATCCAAAACGCCGTTGGTCAAAGAAAAAACTATCGCGCAAACGTTGGTCCATGAGCCTATATGTTTGGTATTTCGGTACAAAAGGCACTGCAGACCTTTGGCAAGATGTAGGCCATCACACGATTCTGAACGGCCCGCGCTACGAGGAATTGCTAGACGATATTTTTATCAATGGCACTCTGTCTGATGATATGAGCCTTTATATCCATCGTCCGGCATTAACCGATCCAACGGTAGCTCCTACAGGAGATGATACTTTTTACGTGCTATCCCCTGTACCACATCTTGGCTGGGACAACGGCGTTGACTGGAATAGAGAAGAACCAAAATACCGAGATAAGGTCACCAAACAATTAGAAACAATTATTCCAGGTTTTCGCGATCATATCACCACCGAAACCATCTTTACGCCCGAAACATTCCGCGACAGATACCTTTCACCTTTTGGTTGTGGCTTTTCGCTCGAGCCGCGCATTTTACAAAGCGCTTGGTTTCGCCCCCACAACATCAGTGAAGAAGCCAAAGGCTTGTTCCTTGTGGGCGCTGGCACGCATCCTGGTGCAGGCTTACCGGGCGTTGTAGCAAGCTCTGAGGTACTTGAGACCATGATTCCAAACCTATCAAAACAAGTCAAAGACGTTCGGATGGCAGCCGAATGATTGCACACAATGATCTAGAACATTGCCGTAGCGTGATCAAAACAGGATCACTTTCTTTTCATGCCGCATCAAAACTTTTGCCATCTTCCGTCCGCGATCCCGCATTGGCATTGTATGCTTTTTGTCGCCTTGCAGATGATGAAGTGGATGAAGGAAACGCTAAGGGACGTGCAGTTCTAGATCTACAAGAACGCCTCGATCTTGCCTATCGAGGGACGCCAAAAAATGCACCTGAAGATCGGGCATTTGCTGCCATCATCGAAGAATTTGACATGCCCCGTGCCCTACCCGAGGCTCTTCTTGAGGGTTTGGCATGGGATGCCGTAGAACGCCGTTATAAAACCCTTTCAGATGTACGGAGTTATTCAGCTCGAGTAGCCAGCGCTGTCGGTGCAATGATGTGCGTTCTGATGCGAGTGCGTGATCCAAACGCGCTTGCGCGCGCTTGTGACCTTGGTGTTGCCATGCAGCTTACAAACATTGCCCGCGATGTTGGCGAAGACGCACATCAACGCCGCGTTTACCTGCCAACCGATTGGCTGCAAGAAGCGGGCATGGAAATAGAAACTTTCTTTAAGGCACCTAAACCCACTCGCGAAGTCCGCAGCATGGTACGTAGCCTTCTGGCAGAGGCACACCGACTGTACATCCGATCTGAAGCAGGCATTTCCACCCTACCATTAAATGCTCGCTGCGGGATTTTTGCAGCGCGCTATATCTATGCAGGCATCAGCGGTGCTGTCCGCAAAAACCAGCACGACAGCATCAATTTCCGCGCTCGCACGAGTAAAGCAACCAAACTTAGGCTGATTGGCAAATCCGCAATCCGTGCGGCTGGCACCACTATTATGCCAGCATCACCGGTGATTTTCGCCGCACCCCTGCCCGAAGTAAAGTTCCTTGTCGACGCCGCTGGCGGAACAGAGCCTAAACTAATCGGTCGCACTGAATCCTTGTTAGACACGCTGGCAGAACTGAAATCACGTGAAGTTCACAGTTATTCCAAAGGAATAGCTGCAGAATAAATGCAGCCGACGCACCCATGAGTTTATTTTTATTTCTTCTGTTTTTTCTGGCCTGTACAAGTGCAGGCGCTACGGGTGCCATGTTCCCACCTGGGGAATGGTATAAAACTCTGAATAAACCTTCATGGACGCCACCCGACTGGGTGTTTCCCGTGGCTTGGACTAGCATCTATATCCTGATTTCCATCGCAGGGGCACGAACTGCCAGCATGGATGGTAGTGGCGTCGCTCTTGCGTTTTGGGCCTGCCAAGGGGCGTTTAGCACACTGTGGACACCAATCTTTTTTGGCCTGCGCCGTTTGAAAGGTGCGCTATTGGTAATGGCTCCACTGTTCGTCTCAGTCCTTGGCGCAACCATTGCAATGTTCCAATTAGATTTCTGGTCAGGGCTATTTTTTCTCCCCTATCTTACTTGGGTTACAATTGCAGCCATGCTCAACTATAAGATGGCACAGTTGAACCCTATGACCAAACCGCTCAATCTCTCAAAACTTTAAAATTTCCATTTTGTTCTTCGCGGAACCCGCATGGCCAGCATAGGTTTTAGCAACGGCTGCCCATATCTATTCAGGTCCAGCGCCTCATGCACTCCACGCACCACTTCTCCGTTTACTTGAGTTTCAACTATAGAGCGGGAATAGAATGGCGCATCCAACATTGGTTTTATCTGACGCGGTATCACCCCTGCATCTGCTCGAGTTTCACGACGCAAGGCCCACATAGTGCGTTTAAACGGTGTACGTGGTGGCGCATTCACAAGTGATGCTAAACCATTTTTGTCAAAGGCTATAGACGCTTCCAACCGCGTCCCATCCCGCCGATCTGCATCATAAAAACACGTAGAACCGTCTTGCGTCGGGAACCGCCCCCACGTCCAATAACTGAAATCCTGCTCCAGTGGGCGCGTGCCAAAATTGCTATCAAAATACCCGTGCCCGTCAAACTGCCAACCTTTCGACTCTAAATCTACATTGATCCGCGAAGTTGGTGCAAAAGGACGCCACACATGAGCGCCGTCTGTTGTTAAAGGTAGTTCAACTGAAGTCACAGCACTCGGTGTCAACCGAATTTGCCCCCGGATCCGTGAAACCAACGGCAAGGAGGACACCTCATTGATATCAATCACCAACTGCCTATCCTGCCACGCCATTTGTGATGGCCCAATTTTCAGTAGGTCCTTTGATTGCCGTAATGCGCTTGTGCCACGATCAGTCATCGAAAATCGTCCCTGCGGGCCATAGGTCGCCACGTTAATGCAACAGTTGTTCGCAGGGTTGCGACGACCCGACCAATGATACCAGGGGGAAAACACCGACCCAATAAAGCCAATGATGGAAACCGCCCTTAGCCCATCATCGCTGACTCCATCGACGTACCACCATGCGTATCCACCTGCTGGGACGTCGATATCGAAGTTTGGTCGTTCAAGATCGCCTCTACCGCGTGCTTCGCGGAGAGTGTGGCCATCGGCACCCCCGCCCCCGGATGCGCCCCGCCTCCCACTAGATACAGCCCGCGCATCTTGGTCCGAGCTGTCGGGCGTTTGAACGCCGCCATCAGACCATGTGGGGATCGCCCGTAAAGCGACCCGTTCGACGCTGGAAACATCTGCCCGAACATCTGTGGCGTGGTTAGACTGCTCCGTTTGGGCGTCGGCGAAAACGTCAGGCCGAAATCGGCTAGACGGTTGAAGACTTGTGCCTGACATTGATCAATCTCCTTGAATAGTGCTGGGTCTGCTGACAGCGCGGGTGGCGCGTTTAGAATAATTTCGAACCGCTCCAAAACGCCGAGCGATTGAGTACGATCGCGATCTTGCGCATGAACGTACAGTGTCGCGTCTGTTGGGTGTTTACCTTGCGCCAACGGCCCAAATTCTGCTTTTTGCTCATCAGCAAAAAATACATTGTGCTGTTTCAGATCAATGCCTCTGGGCACGGCTGCAAAAGTATGAACCAAAGCGGACAAGCTGCGCGGCTCCACACACGGTGTGGTCACTGATGTTCTGGCGAAGCGACCCAAATCACCTTGCGCCAAGGCGCGCGGATCACCGTTGAACAAGACGCCATCGGCTGCGATACGCTCATCCCCCACATGCACAGCACAAACTTGGTCCTTTTGAGTTTCAATCCGCGTGACATGCGCATTGTAACGAAATTCCGCACCACGAGACTTCGCCAAATCCTCAATCGCACAGGCCAGCATATGCATGCCCCCAGCAACGGACCAAACACCTTGCGCTTCCGCACCCCAGATCAAGCTTAGGATCGATGGGCTGTGATACGGGCTGCCACCAACATAGGTTGCATAACGCCCAAACAATTGCGCCAGTTTTGGATCTCTGAACCGCTTGTTCAGAGTTTTTGCTAAAGACAAGTGCGGCGCCATCGCCGGAATAAGTGAAGGATTTCGTAGTACATGGGACGTCAGCGCTGTTTGCGTTGGCACCGCTGCTTGCAACATTGGCACGTTAAAAGCATTAAACAAACGCTTAGCATCCATCGTAAACCGATCAAATGCGGTGGCAGCCTTTTTACCAAACACACCTCTGATATTCGATCGACTGGATTCTTGATCTGCATGCAGGTCAAGCTGCGTACCATCCGCCCAAAAATGTCGGGCGATAGTTTCAATTGGTGTCAAAGTTACATGATCTTCGAGCCGCGCGTTCACATCTGAAAACAAAGCTTCAAACACAGGCTTCAAGGTGAGGACTGTTGGACCTGCATCAATCGGTCCTACAGCAGATGGCACAGTTCGCATTTTGCCACCAAAGGTGTCGTGACGCTCCAATACCGTGACCCGCACACCTTTATGGGCCAACCGCAGCGCCGCTGACAATCCGCCAATCCCAGCACCAACAATTACAACATGTTTAGGTATTTGCACCATTTGCAGCAGAACCCTTTCAACCAGTATTGTTGACATTACAATGCAAAGTGTCCAGTCTAGTTTACATTAATGTGTAAGTTTTAGCTTACAGATCACGTTGGAGGCTTCCCTCATGGGTTTTGCAACACGCATAGACACCGCCATTCACCAAGCGATTCGTTTGGGTCAGGCGCAACCGTCCCCTGCTAAACTGGCCTCAGCATTACATTATACGGTTACCCCAGGGGGTGCACGGATTCGCCCAACGATCTTACTGAGCGTTGCCAAAGCGTGCGGCGACGACAAACCTGAACTGGCCAATGCCGCCGCTGCTGCGCTCGAACTGATCCACTGCGCATCACTGGTGCATGACGATCTACCCTGCTTTGACAATGCGGATACACGACGTGGAAAACCTACTGTGCACAAAGCATTTAGCGAACCACTAGCCATCCTCACAGGTGATAGCCTAATCGTGATGGCGTTTCAGGTCCTCGCTCGCGCCGCATCCATCAACGCAGATCGTACCGCCAAACTGATGCTCGTGCTTGCCAACCGGACTGGAATGCCTAATGGCATTTGTGCCGGTCAAGGCTGGGAAAGCGAAGATAAAATTGATTTGCGCGCTTACCATCGTGCCAAAACCGGAGCTCTATTCATTGCCGCCACACAAATGGGCGCTATCGCCGCTGGACAAGACGCAGAGCCTTGGGAAGAACTCGGCGCACGCATTGGCGAAGCCTTCCAAGTAGCCGATGATCTGCGCGATGCGCTTTATGACGAAGAAACACTTGGTAAACCTGTTGGTCAAGATGACTTGCATGGCCGCCCCAACGCAGTTGCCAAACTCGGCGTTGAAGGTGCAATTATCCATATGAAAGACATTCTTAGTGGAGCCATCGCTTCCATCCCAAAATGTCCTGGCGAAGCGATGCTCGCCCAGATGGTTAACGCTCAATCTGAGGCATTGACCCCCATGAAGTGGCGCACAAGACAGCCATCGATAACACCGGGCGGGTAATGGCGGGTGTCCCGTTAGAACCAATTATGCAAGGCCAAAAACGTTTTTCTTTTCGTGGCTGGCAAGCACGGTTAATCGCATCGCGAAAATTCCAGAAGTGGGCGGCACAGTTCCCCATAACACGCCGTCTTGTACGTCGCGAAGGCGAAGCACTGTTTGATCTCCTCGCTGGCTTCTGCCATTCGCAAATCCTTATGGCACTGGTGAAGTTCGACATACCCACTATCCTAATGTCTGGCCCTAGGACAATCGATCTGCTAGCAGCGCAGAGCAATGTTCCACCCGAACGCATGGCGATATTATTGCGCGCAGGCACGGCGCTTGGCCTGTTGAAGTCGAGAAATGGTAAGAAATATGCACTTACACGGACAGGTGCAGCCCTAGCCGGTGTGCCAGGCTTGCCCCAAATGATCCAACACCACGACGTTCTCTATCGCGATCTAGCTGACCCAGTTGCATTTTTTAAAGACGAAGTAGACACTGAACTGGCAAATTTTTGGCCTTATGTTTTCGGCAGTGATGTAGACCCTGCCATTGCAGATACCTATTCCGAACTAATGGCCCACAGTCAAATTCTCGTTGCTGAAGATACCCTCCGCGCCATCAATTTTTCCAACGTGAAGAACTTGATGGACGTGGGTGGTGGATCTGGTGCATTTCTTTGTGAGGTCGCCGCAGCAGAAAAACACCCGCACCTGACGCTCTTTGATCTACCCCAAGTGGCTCCCTCCGCTGCGAATCGTTTCGCGCAACATGGCCTGTCAAAGCGTACCACTATCTGCGCTGGTTCCTTTCGCAGCGATCCGTTCCCCCAAAACGTCGACGCTATAAGCCTGGTTCGTGTACTTTATGATCATGACGATGCCTCAGTCCGCAACTTGCTGAAAAAATGTCGTGCCACCCTACCGAAAGCAGGCCGCTTAATCATTTCAGAGCCGATGTCAGGCGGAGTTCAACCCGAACGTGCTGGCGACGCTTATTTTGCACTCTATACCCTCGCAATGCGTACTGGCAAAGCACGATCCGCACAAGAGATCGCAAGAATGTGTAAGGAAGCTGGCTTTAAAACTGTGCGCTTCCCCAAGCCAATGCGTCCCTTTGTGACGACATGTTTGGATGTAAGCGTTTCATAAAACTACATTTGTCCATTTAAGTTGACTCTTAGTTGTCCATTTTAGTTGACACTTTATTATGTCAGTTTTACCTTACAGATAGGACAACCTGCCACACCCCGACTCGTGTCGGAATTTAGGCAGCTGAATACATCAGGGGAAACACTTGCAAGCAAGCGCCGTGATATTAAAAGGGCCAAAAGATTTGGCGCTCGAAACTGCAAAGGTCAAGGCACCCTGTGCAAACGATATTGTTGTGGCGGTCACGCACTCTGGAATCTCTACAGGCACAGAAAAACTCTTCTGGACTGGGGAAATGCCACCTTTTCCAGGAATGGGCTACCCGCTTGTTCCAGGATATGAAGCTGCTGGCGAAGTGGTCGAGGCGGCACCATCCACAGGATTTAAAGTGGGCGACCGTGTATTTGTACCGGGGGCAAACTGCTATGAAGATGCATTCGGTCTGTTTGGTGCTGCATCAAGCCTTTTAGTTTCTGATGCCTCCCGTCTAACCCGAATTGATTCGTCACTTGGGGCCGAAGGCGCGCTGCTTGCCTTGGCTGCAACCGCCCGTCATGCAATCGCTGGCCCAAACAAATCTGTTCCTGATCTAATTGTTGGTCACGGCGTCTTGGGCCGCTTGTTAGCCCGCCTGACTGTGGCAGCTGGAGCACCTACCCCTACTGTTTGGGAAACTAATCCAATACGGCGTACTGGCGCAGAAGGGTATGACGTGATCGACCCTGCCTCTGATAAGCGCCGGGATTATACATCCGTCTATGATGCATCCGGCAACACTACCGTTTTACCGGAGCTCATCAGCCGCATTGCTAAGGGTGGCGAAATCGTTCTAGCTGGCTTCTATTCAGAGCCAATCAGTTTTGCTTTCCCACCCGCTTTTATGAAAGAGGCGCGCTTCCGCATTGCCGCAGAATGGACGTCAGAAGATCTCATGTGCACGCGCGCACTCGTTGAATCGGGCTCATTGAGTCTTAGGAATCTTATTACCCACACATTGAACGCAGTAGATGCCGGTGACGCCTACAAGATAGCCTTCTCTGATTCAGACTGTTTAAAAATGATTCTCGACTGGAAAGGTCACGCATGACACTAGATGTTCCAAACCTTAATGGTGACGCCAGCATTACCGATTTCGACCAACGCCTCCGGGAAGAAGCACACGAAGATCTGGCCGATATCATCGCCGAAGAGCCTAAATCCAAGACCCAGATCATTGCGATCTATGGAAAGGGAGGTATCGGGAAATCCTTCACTCTTGCGAACCTCAGCCACATGATGGCAGAGCAGGGCAAGCGCGTGCTCCTAATCGGCTGCGATCCCAAATCTGACACAACGTCGTTACTGTTTGGCGGCAAAGCCTGCCCAACTATTATAGAAACGTCCACACGCAAAAAACTTGCTGGCGAAGAAGTCGCCATCGGTGATGTTTGTTTCAAGCGCGGCGGTGTTTTTGCGATGGAACTGGGTGGGCCAGAAGTCGGGCGTGGCTGTGGTGGGCGTGGTATTATCCACGGGTTTGAACTTCTAGAAAAGCTCGGCTTTCACGACTGGGATTTCGACTACGTTCTTCTAGATTTTCTTGGTGATGTGGTTTGCGGTGGCTTTGGTCTTCCTATAGCCCGTGACATGGCGCAAAAAGTTATCCTCGTAGCATCCAACGACCTACAATCCCTGTACGTTGCAAATAACGTCTGCTCTGCAGTTGAATACTTCCGCAAGCTCGGTGGGAATGTCGGTGTGGCCGGTCTTGTAATCAACAAAGATGACGGATCAGGTGAGGCACAAGCCTTTGCTAATTCGGTAGACATTCCCGTGCTTGCATCGATCCCACAAGACGACGATTTGCGCAAGAAGTCTGCAAATTATCAGATCGTTGGCACGGACGCCTCCCCCTGGGGCGGCTTATTCGCAGAGCTTGGTGTTAACGTAGCGGAAGCGCCACCGGTACGCCCGACGCCACTTGACCAAGATGGATTGTTGAACCTTTTCGATGCATCCGAAACCGGCGGAAACGTAGTTCTGGAACCTGCCACTGACCAAGACATGCGCGGCAAAAATTCAAAGCCAAAAGAGAGCCTGGAGGTCGTATACGACAATGTCTGATGAAGTCGTATATGACACCGCCGCCGCGGTAGAGGTTCAAACCGGAACCGAAGTAGAGGGCCGCGACGACCCTGTGCCTCAGGACGGTTTGGGCTGCCATTCTGGCTCCACCATGGCGAATGCTGCGCGTAGCGCGGGCAAGTCAGAAATCTTAGATCAATACGCCAAAGATTATCCGCAAGGTCCACACGATCAGCCACAATCCATGTGTCCTGCGTTTGGATCCCTGCGCGTAGGTCTTCGCATGAAACGCACCGCCACAATCCTGTCAGGGTCCGCTTGTTGCGTGTACGGTCTGACTTTTGTGTCCCATTTTTATGGTGCTCGTCGCTCTGTGGGCTACGTTCCATTTAATTCAGAATCTCTGGTCACAGGAAAACTTTACGAAGATATTCGCGATGCAGTTCATGCCTCTGCTGATCCAGAAAAGCTAGATGCAATTGTTGTGACAAACCTCTGCGTGCCGACGGCATCAGGTGTGCCACTGCGCTTACTACCAGAACAAATTAATGGTGTACGAGTAATTGGCATCGACGTCCCAGGCTTTGGCATCCCAACCCATGCAGAAGCAAAAGACGTACTGGCAGGCGCAATGCTTAAATATGCGCGGGAAGAGGCGCTATCTGGGCCAGTTCAAATGCCCGAAGGTGGCAAATCAGACCGACCAACAGTTAGCCTACTTGGTGAAATGTTCCCTGCAGATCCTGTTATGATTGGCGCAATGTTGGCTCCAATGGGCCTCGCTGCTGGTCCTGTAGTTCCTTGCCGTGAGTGGCGTGAGTTGTACGCAGCTCTTGATTGCGGTGTCACCGCTGCAATCCACCCATTTTACACTGCATCCGTACGCGAATTCCAGGCAGCAGGTCGCCCGATTGTGGGTTCTGCCCCAGTTGGGCGCGATGGCACAATGTCATGGCTTGCCAATATTGGTGATGCATTCAACGTCAACAAAGCACAAATCGCATCCGCACAAAACACCTTCTTGCCAGCGATTGATAGCGCATTGAAAACGAAGCCAATCAGCGGCACCATTACACTATCTGGCTATGAGGGGTCCGAACTCCTTGTCGCACGCCTACTAATCGAAAGTGGTGCAGATGTACCTTATGTTGGCACTGCTTGTCCTAAAACACCATGGTCTATAGATGACGCTGCTTGGCTCGAGGCCAAGGGTGTTAAAGTTAAATACCGTGCGTCTTTAGAAGATGACTGCGCTGCAATGGAAGCAATCAAACCTGACCTTGCCATTGGAACAACACCGGTTGTGCAAAAAGGCAAAGAATTGGGCATCCCTTCCTTGTATTTCACCAACCTAATTTCTGCCCGACCTTTAATGGGTCCAGCAGGTGCAGGGTCACTTGCCGAAGTTATTAACGCCGCGATGGGCAATAAAGATCGCATGAACACCATGCGCGAATTTTTTGAAGGCGTGGGCACAGGCGACACCGCTGGCGTTTGGGAAAAATCTCCAAACCTGCAACCAGGTTTCCGTGCGGCGAACAAAAAGAAACTTGAAAAACAAGCGAGGGCTGCGAAAGCAGCGCAGATGATTTAAATGTTAGTGCAAGATCACGACAGAGCTGGAGGGTATTGGGGCGCGGTTTACGCATTTTGCGCCGTCAAAGGCCTACAATGTGTGATCGACGGACCTGTGGGATGCGAAAATTTACCCGTGACATCCGTACTACATTACACAGATGGTCTGCCACCGCATGAATTGCCAATCGTTGTAACGGGTTTGGGTGAAGG
>MDSX01030204.1_pt1 | contig 12720 bp, 8 predicted proteins | sample 811141 | NCBI WGS metagenome assembly MDSX01 (sample SAMN05326642, study PRJNA326480) | marine metagenome | isolation source: seawater | place: Atlantic Ocean: South East | collected 2010
AACATTTGAATATAAACCAAATGATTTAATATTTACTTTTAGAGAAGATGAATCACCTTATAGTTGGCAAGAAGCTTATGATGAAGCTATTGCGAATGGAAAAAGAATGCCAACTAAAACGGAATTATTAGCTTATTTAGCATCACAAGGTAATCAACCATTATATCAAGAAGATGTATGGTGTGCTGTAGTAGCACCTGAATATTCAAATGGTAAGGATTATATAAGTATAGGAAATCATCCCACACATTTTGTTGGTAAATCACATACAGAAGATGAAAATGATTATCCTGCTTGGGGAGATCCTGCTAATACTTACACATTTAAAAGATTCTACTGTGAAGTATCAGAAGATTTAATTTATGATTTTGGTGCTCAAACTATAACTGATGTAGCAACTTTTGCTTCTTATGCTAATACAATTCCTGGAATAACAGGTGTTGATACTTATGATACTTGGAATTCTACAGGAACTGGTGGTGTTGGTGCTTATCCAAATCCAGGAGAAGCAGGTTTTGTAGCACCTGGAAATATTAAAATACCTTTACCAAATACACATAATTATTTAAAAGTAGAATACAGTCAAACTTGGACAAGTGGAACAATTCAATTATTTGTGGATAATTTAGCTAATATAGATTCATCCACTGTAAAGCATTCTGTTTCAAATGCTGCAAGTGGTATTTTTGAATATTCTTATAATAAAGATGATTATTTACGTATATATGAAGCTGGTCAAGGTATATTAGGTAAAAACTTAAAAATAACTTTTTCTAAAACACAAACAGAATATACTGTTAATTTTCCTGAAAATACTACGTGTGATATTTTAATTGTTGGTGGTGGTGGTGCTGGTGGTGCGAGTGTTGGAGGTGGTGGTGGTGCTGGTGGTGTAGTATATCAAAAAAATATAACCTTAAATGGAACTTATAATATATATGTAGGTAAAGGTGCAGATTCTACAACAACAAGTGGTTCATTAAGAAATGAAACTTGTGTTAATAATGGTATATCATCATTAATAAAATATGAAGGAAATACATATACATTAAATGGAATAAGTTATGAAGGTAAAGGAGGTGGTGGAGGTGGTAGTAGAATTGGAGATCCACCAAATAACTTAGACGGAGGTTTTGATGGTGGTTCTGGTGGTGGTTCATCACTAACAGGCGGTGGTGTATTCCAATCTGCTGGTAATTCAACACAAGGAAATACATTTAATTTATCTGGAACAAATATATCAGGAGGAAATAATGGAGGAACAACATCTACTGCTTGGTTAGCTTCAGGTGGTGGTGGTGCTGGTGGTGCTGGTAGTGGAGAAAATGGAGGTATAGGTGTAGAAATAGATATTACAGGAACTAATATTTTTTATGCTGGTGGTGGTGGTGCTGGAAGAATATCAACAAGTAGTCAGGGAATTGGTGGTAGTGAAATTGGTGGAGATGGTAAAAGAAATACAAGTGCAGGGGGGACTTTATATATTCCTACAAGATTAAATGGTGTAGATGGAACTGGTAGTGGTGGAGGAGGTGGTGGATATAATTATAATTATGCTTCAGGTCCTAATGGAGATGGTGGAGGTGCAGGTGGAACAGGTATAGTAATAATAAGATATTTAGTACAAACAGTATCACAAACAATAATTAAATCATATTCCGATAATAAAGTAGAAAAAGTATTAGAAAATAAAGGTGGAACAAATATAACATGGAATTTAACAACAAAAGAATTTGATTGTGATTTAATTACTACAGATGATTTAACTGAAGGTACTGATAATTTATATTATAGTGAAACTTTATTTGATACATCATTAGCTTCTAAAAATATAGTAATTACTAAAATTTATAGTTCTAATATTAGTTAAACTATTTTATATTAATATGACTTATAGCATTTGCAATTGCTAAACTAACTTCATAATATAGTATAAATGTTTTATATAATTATATTAAATTTTATAAAAGTTGAATATAATAGAATTGCAGTTACTAATTAAACAAATACATCTAAAAATATTTGCATTATAGATATCAAAAGTATATGTATTTAAACTAAATAAAGTTATACATAATTCAAATCTTAATTTTAATATATATTGCTTAATATGCGTAATTTTTCGTATTTCTTTAAAAACATACATTTATAAACATAATATGAGTGATACTTATCTATACTCTATTAATCGCGTTATAAATATTGATAATAGTGAAGCACCTATAGGTGGTGTCAGTAAAAAAGCTGTAATTGGTACTGATGCCAATCAAATTTATCAAAATTTAAATGACAGTCATGTTACTTCACAATGTAGAATAATAGGTGGAACTTGGACTGATGATTTAGTAGTTAATAATATTAAATGTCATCCATCTGCTGAAGATGCATCATATATTAATGGTCAAACTAATAATATTCTAAATATAGCGTTAGATGGTAATGTTGTTAATATGCAAGGATCTAATATAAATATTACATCTATAGAAGCTGATTCAATAACAAATATTAATGGTAAAACACTTAATATGGGTGAAGATGCTGTTTCTGGTACTGCTGTTACTCTTTATGGTAAAAGTATTACTATGGGAGAACAAGACACTGAAACTATTTTACATTCTAAGACAATTAGATTTAATGATAATACAGATGGAACTCGATTTGTAATTACAGATGGAGTTGATGGTGAAATTGCCTATGAAACTGGAAATAATAGTAGAACGAATGAAGCTTTAGCTGATTATGGTGCTTTAATTGAAATTGGTAGTGGTGTTCAAGATACTACACAAGAAACAACAGCACATATTAAATTAAATGCAAGTAAAATAACAATTAATGCTGAAGATGAATTAAATTTAGCTACTGCAGCATTTGGTTTGGGAACACCTACTGATCCTGCTTACTTTTTATTAGATAATAATACTAGCAACATTCAAATTGGTGCTAATGGATTACAAACTCTTACTATGCATGGTTCTAATATTAATATTGGTGAAAGTAATGGAACTGTTAAAATCTTTGGTAATGTTGAAATGTATTCTGAAGGATCAAATATTGTTACTAATACAAATATTGAAACAACTTCTGCTTTTGAAATTAATAATACTGGAACAAAAACTGCATTAACAGTTGTTCAAACTAATGAAGTATCATCAGAAAATTATAATTTATGTGAATTTTTCTGTTCTGATAATCAAGATAGAACACCTTTTAGAATTGATGCTTTTGGTAGAGTTGGTATGGGTGTTAAAAAATATGAAGCAGATGGAAATACTAAAAGGGAGTTAAAAGCATGGTTACATGTATATAAAAATTCACCTGCTGATTTAGATTCTTCTGCGCTGGCAGGTGAATTAAATGCGGATGATATTGATATATTTTTAGTTGAAGATAGTTTAGGAGCTACTGTTTATAATGAAAGTAATCCATATGATGGTACACCTTTTGTTATAAAAAATAAAGGAGATGTTGGTATTGGAACTTATATCCCAAGATATAAATTAGATGTATGGAGTACTAATTCTGACTTAAATGGACAAAAAAATTCAAGTGGTGATATTGGAAGTAAAGGTATTGCACTTCGTGATGTTGTTTATATTAAACAAAATAATACTAATCGTATTTTGTATGGTTTAGGTGATAAATTATATTCACATTCTCTTGATGATACATGTATAACAGGTTTTACATTTAGCTGGACTCGAGATGATACATCATATGCTAGTTTGGATGGTAATGTAGATGATTTTACTCAATCTTCTGGTGATGGAACTTTTGCTTTTAGAATGACTTGTAAATTACATGTTGCCGGTAATGATGGACACATTGCTTTTCGTAGATTTGAAATATTTGTAAATCCTCAAAATGCCACGTTTAATAGTAAAGATATGCCTGCACACGTTACAATTGCTGATATGTTTGATTCAGCTTATGATCATTACGAATTTCCTGAAGAACCCACAGTTATAAGACAAGATGCTACCACTTGCATATTACAAATTAAATGGAAATTACGCAATACAACTGGATCTACAACAATGCCTGCTAGTTCACGAGCTTATTTAGATGTCGAGTTCTTCGGGCACGAAGGTATTGGAGATATTAGCGCAACACCTTATCATAAATATGATGATGGTAGTAGTTTAAGAGATGTTACATAAAATAATAAAAGTAATTATTTTACTAGTTGATATAAATTACCTAACACATGATTTATTACTTCCTGATATACAAGCATAACAGTCGCAATTAAAATCTTCAATTGCTTGCGCTTTTGCTATAGTTTCATCAATATCTTCTGTTTTACATTGTTTGATGATATTGAATTTTTCTTTTATTATTTTAATAATATCTTCTTCATTATAATTATCAATATCAAACGAAATATTGATAGTAGTCTTGTAGTCAAATATAGTTTCAATGTTTGTCATTATAATTTAATAATTTTTTTTAATCATTTTTGTATAAAAAATGATTACAATTATACATTTTTATTTAAAATGGATTCTCTAACAACATTTAATGATAATAATTTGATAATAAGTGATTGTTATCAAGTAAATATTCATATAATATTAATAATTAGTAATTTAGTATTTTGGTTGGTAATATACTTTATATGTTTTAAAACTAAATCTAAAACAGAGCTAGAAGTTAAGATTGATAAAATTGATAAAAATCTAACAAGCTTTATAAAAATATTTCGTGAATTAAAAAAAATTGATTAAAAATTGATATTAATTGTATGATTAAGATTTTTTCTACATTTTATTATATTTGTTCCTAATTTGAAGTTTTAATACTAATATATGATATATTATAGATGTGGTTCTTATAATTTTATTTAAATTGCTATAATTTTTTAATAATTATTTTTATTTAATAATAATAATACAATGTTTAAACAGTCTTCCTTAGATAATATATACTCATCAACTTATTATACAGATGTTAAAAGAGATGAATTAATACGTGGAACTAAAATGTATAATAAAGCACAAAATCCTATGGAAACGGGAATAGTTCCTAGACCTGCATTTGCTTCAATGTTTTCAGGAATTGAAGAAAGTAATGATAATTTAAGTGGAATGCAAATGCAACAAGCAGATTATATTCATAATAATATGGTTCCTTTTTTAAAAGGAAATGTAACACAAAATGTTGATGTTGAAAGAATGTCAAATTATACAGATCGTATGAGTGGTAATGATTCTTTGTATATGAAAAAAACAGAAGTTCCTTGTTTATTTAAACCAAGTATTAATGATCAAGTTTGTTCTAGAGGAATGAGAAATAATGATGAGTTTTTAAAATCACGTGTAGTTGATCCTTTATCCAGAAATAATGAATTTCCTATACAACAAATTAGAGTTGGTCCTGGTTTAAATCGTGGTTATTCTTCTGCAGGTGTTGGTGGTTTTCAACAAACAGATGCTTTAAGATACGGTGCTCCACCTGATTTACAAGCAAATAAACCTAAAACTGATCAAACTAGTAAAACATTTCAAATACCATTTCAAGGACCTAAAACAAATAATGTAACAAAAAGATCTATGACAGAAAATGTTGTTAAAAATCTACCTGAAAGAACATTTGAACAAAATAAAGAAAACTTCTTTGTTACTACTGGTGCTTACACCAAACCAACCGAAAGAAGTAATCAAAATATCAAAGAAACAAACGCACCTTTAGGACATATTGAATATACCGGTGGTGCTAAAGATACAATTAATTTACAAAATACAAATGATGATTATGGTAAAGCTAATGTTGTTGTATATGATAATGAGCGTAATAACTATGAAACTAAAACAGTTGTTACTAATTTAACTAGTTTAGTTAATGCTGTTGTAAATCCTCTAGTAGATACGATGAAAAATAGTATTAAAGAATATTTAATTGATGCACCTAGACAAGAAGGTATGATGAATCCTCAAATGCCTCAAGCAGTTACTGTACACGATCCTAATGACATTACTAGAACTACTATCAAAGAAACAACTATACACGATGCTGAAAAACTAAATCTTAAAGGTGAAGATGGAACATATAGTAGTATTCAAGATGATGCTAAAACTACTACTAAAGAAACAACTATACACGATGCAGAAAAACTGAATCTTAAAGGTGAAGATGGAACATATACTGCTATTCAAGATGATGCTAAAACTACTACTAAAGAAACATTAATACACGATTCCGCTAAATTAAATGTAAAAGCAGGTGAAGGAACTTATACAGAGATGCAAGATAAAGCAAGAACTACTACAAATGAAACCTTAGCTGTTAAAGATGTTTATCGTAATATAGGTGGTGTTGTTTATAAAACTGTAGCATATAGCACTGATCTAGTTGCTAAAACAACAACTAAAGAAACTACAATACATAAAACTGAAGGATTCTTAGGTGGTATATTGGAAGGTTTATTTGGTGGTTATTTATCAAGCAAACCTTTTGCTAAAGATACGAACAAACAATCGACTCATAATGAATATATGGGTTCTGGTAATACTAATGTTAAAGAACAAATGTCGCATTTAGCTACCGATAATGCTGAAATAGATGGAACACGTGAAAAGATCTTAATAGATGCAGGACATATACCGAATGGTGGTCAAAGTAGTTTAAGTAAAATTAATAATGGAAGTATTAATATGAAATCAAATAAAAGTATTGTTGAAAGTTTAGCACCCCGTAAAATGCATAACGTTGAAAAAGTATATCAAGCAACACCAAATAGCAATGTTAATGGTATTACTAAAGAAAGCTCACAACTTAATTGTTATGAAAATAGATTAGATAAAGACACATTGAGTTCCTTAAAAAATAATCCATTTAATATACAGGTTAATCCTATATAAATAGATTTTATATTTCTTTTTATTCTAATAATAATATGACATCTTCAGAAAAAATTAGTTTCACTTATAATCAATCTATTGATATTGTTACCAAAGAATTAGAAAATACTAAAATAGGTCAAGATGCTGGAACTAATATTACAGGAGAAAGAAACATTATATTAGGTAAAGATACTGCTTTTAATTGTAGTGATATAAATGATAGTATTATTATAGGTTATCGTTATGGTTTTAATTTAACGGAAAGTTCTTCTAATTTGGTATATATAGTTAATAATGGTATTGGTGGTGATGAAAGGTTGGTTGCTGGTAATAATTCTATAATGATCGGATCTTTAATAGGTAATAAGTTAATTTACAATGATAATAATAATATTGTAGGTTTTAATTGTATTAATAATATTGAATCTAATATTAGTAATAATGTTATTCATGGTTCTTATATTGGTAATGAATTAATTTCGGGTATTAATAATACTATTGTAGGTAATTATAATTTAAATGAAGCTATAAATGCTATTAATACTATATATATTGGTGGATATAATACTGATTATGATCTTTATCAATCTAATTTAATTGTTATTGGTAATAATAATTCAATTAAAGAAAATCCTATAGTTATTGGTAATTCAAATATCATTAGCACTGTTAGTAGTATTGGTATAGGTAATAAATTAGAGTCTTACAATGTTTTAAAAGCAGTAAATTATCTAAATACATTTGATCCTATATTAAATAAAAATATTATTGATAGTCTTAAATTAACTGATTTAATTGTTAAGGGTAATTATATATATCAATCACCGCATAACCCTACTGAACTATCTTTAAATAATAATTTAAATCATAAAAGAATTGATATTAGGCTTGATACGTTTAGTAATATTAAATTAGATAATGATTTTACATATAATGTTAAATATACTTTAGATAACGATAATATTTATAGATTTATTGAACCTATTGTTGTTTATACTACATTTGATAATAATTCTATTAATTTTCAATATAATAATATGAATGACAATTTTCAAATTTATATTACAAAATTACCAACATATTCTCACGTTCTTAAAAGATTATATAATCATAATGAAACTATTGTTCTTGAGCAATATTTAGAATATGCTAATGTTATTCAAGATCTTTTTACTGTTAGTATAGTTATTAATATTGAAGGTGTATCTTATTTATCTAGAAAATCTTATGATATTATTGTTAATTTTAATAATAATTTAAATAATTTTAATATTACAGAAATATATGGTAATTATATTTCTTTAGATTGGTTTGAAGATACATTGCATATTGTTAAAGGTGATTCTACATTAATTATAGATGATATTGTGTTTTATATGAAAAATGTATCAATAACGAATAGTAATGCTAGTTGGAATGATGAAACTTATAGTTTTAAGAATACAATTGATCATATAATAGTTAATGGTAATAATATTAATATTAATGATAATAATATAATTGTTAATAATATTACAGATATATATAATACAAATATAAATACAGAATGGTATATGTTTTCGAGTAATTTATTTTATATTGATTATAATAATATTGGTGATTTTATATATATTGAAATACCACCAAAATACGGTATAATTAATACTAATTTAATTGAGATTAGAGATGATAATTTTATAAATATGGTATATATGATAACTGAAGATCGTGATGATGAAATGACTATTCGTATATTAAACAACAATAAAACGAAACTAAGTGATATTTTTGTAATAAAATTAAAAAATTACACAGTAAATAGAATTGATAAATTGAGTAGATCTTTAATAGACGATTTATATTACGTTGAAAATAATATTATTTTAAATCCTAATATATCTGAGGTTTTATTAGAATATATTAATAATTGCAATATAAATTATATAGATTCATTAATTGATTATGATACGCAAATAGATACAAATATAAATGAAAATATAATTACAATTGATATATATCCATTTAATAGAGTTAATATATATGAAGAATTGATTAAATATGGATTTAAAAATATTAAAGAATCTAATATATTTATATTAAATGAAAATATTGAAAATGGTTATATAGACGGTAAAGATTATATAAATTCAACAAATATTAATGATAATGTTAAAATATTAATTGGTCTTAACAGATATAATTATGATATTGTTAATGAATATAATATTGAATTTAATGTTATAAATAATTATATATTTGAATATACTACACAATATATTTATGATGATTTAGATCTTTTAAAAACATTTAAAGTTGTTAATCATCCTAATAATAAAATATTTATTAATGATGGTATTGAAGAAATAAATTTAGATAATAAATATATTGATTCTAATTTTAATAATTTTAAAGTATTGTTTGGTGATAAAATAGAAAATATTAATCTAGAATATTATCCTGTTATCAATGATTTTGAAGTTTTACAAGATTCTTATTGGTTTAAACAAATATTTAGTATTACGGAAATTAATGAAGAACATAGTATAGAATATATATTTGAAAATGGTATAAGTGATTTTACAATAAGCTTAAATGTATTTATTACATTATATGAACAATTTAATATTGAAAAGTTTAAAAAATATAAGTTTGTTATAATTTTAAATGATACTGAGTATATATATGATGAAACAAGTGGATTAAATTATAATAGTAATAATGTAATAACAATAAGTAATACAGTTGATGTATTAAATAAGTTAAAGATAATTTATAAATTATCTGAAAATATTTATAATGAAGGTGAAAATATAACTAATTACTTTTTGCAAATTAATTTTAGTGATTTAAGTGTTGAATATAAAATAGATAGTGGAACTAATATATTATATGGTAATGATCTTAAATGCTATGGTTATGAAAATATTGGTTTAGGATCTTTATATAATTTATATGGTAATAATTCCATAGTAATTGGTAATAAAATTGGTAGTGAATTTATTAACAATAGTATTATATTTGGTAATAATAGTTTTACGAATGTTATACCACGTAATCTAATATCAATAGGTAATAATAATTACAATAATGTTCAGAATAATGTATTATTTGATGAATTATGTTCTAAGAATCCTATAATAATAGGTCATAATTTGGATTTTAATAGTAATAATATAATTAATATTAATAATATTATTATTGAAACGGATGATAATATTATAATTGGAAATAGTGATAAAAGACTTATAATATCAAATATTAATTATGAAGATATTAAAAATAGACCTAAAATATTTAGCAATTATAATGATCTTGATGGATTACCTAATTTAGATTTATATGTTACACATAAGGTATTAGATAATTGTAATTATGTTAATGATTTTAGGTTATACGGTGTTTTAGAAGAATTAAATAAAAAGTTAGTAGAAAATGAAGAATTAATAAAATCTGTTATTAGTAGAATAGAATTATTAGAAAAATAATGATATTATATACATTAATAATAATAATATTATATATTATATTTAATTATTTAGTATCCACATTAGCATTTAATCCACCATTAAAACCAACATATACTATTAAAGATATTGATTATTTGTATGACAATATTGCTATTAAGATAATAAAAAAAGAAAGTAATAAAGTAATATTATTTAATCATAATAATGCAGATGATATAGGTATATGTAAAAGTTATTGTTATTGGTTATCTAATTTTACAAATTGTAGTATTATATTGTATGATTATATAGGTTATGGATTATCGTATAAAGGAACATTAAACGAATATAATTTATTAAAATCAGCAGATACTGTGTATTATTTTACAATAGAAAAACTGAATATAAATCCAAATAATTTATTTATAATGGGTAAATCTTTAGGGACTGTTCCAGCTACATATTTATCAAATTATACAAATAATGGATTGATCTTAATATCTCCAATGTTATCAGGAATAAAACTATATTATGATATACCATTTTTAGATTATTTATGTTTTCCAAATAATTATAGAATAAAAGATGCTAAAAACAAAATAGCAATAATACACGGAACAGTAGATAAATTAATAAATATAAGACATACATATGAATTAATAAAAATAATAAAAATATATTGTTCTGATAATTATTATAAACCATTAATAGTTAAAGCCGGTCATAATAATATTGAAATAAATAATACAAATATATTTATAAATTATATAAATAATTTTATTGGGTGAGATTTTCTAATTCTTTATCATTTTCAATTTTAATTTTATCTTTTTCATTTGGTAATATATTATTGTGTTCTTTTGATATTATTTTTTCTTTAATAAATTGTTTTTTTTCATCATCTTGAACATTACTAGTTAAACCGATAACCTTTCTATTAAGTATATATTCAATTACAAAGAATGAAACAAAAATAGTTATTAACCAAATAATAAATAACCAAAGAATATTACTAAATCCTTTAACAATGTTAAATACAAATGGATATTTAATAGCTAAAGGTGATATAAGACTTAATGATGAAACTAATTTAATAATATTAGGATTTATAATATCGGTTATAATTGATTTAAGTAAATCAGTAGTAGCAATACCAATAGTAAATCCAGAAGCAGCAACTAAAACTTTATTTTTGTAAGTATATTCTTGAAAATCTTTATAAAACTTGGTTATAAAAAGATCAATTAGTTCCATATTTATTTATAAAAATGATAACAATTTTGTAGTATATTACAAAATGGCAACAAATCTATTGCTAGATTTCGAATCTAAACTACCTGATGATCTTGTAGAATATATTTATACAAAGGTTATTTATAATGTGCCTAAAGATCTTTTAGAGCAGATTAAGTATCGTCATAAGATCAAGAAATATATTAATATTCTAAGAAATATTAATATAACAGATAAATATGTGATATTATGCGATATATTGATAGTATATTACAGTGTTATTAATAGTTATGTGAAATATGTTAGATATAGTGACTTAAATGTTCCTAATAACCTATTGAATGATATAGTATCTACAATAGAAAATAGCAAAAATTCTGATAAAAAATTAATTGATATATGTATTAATTATTTATTAGAACTACCTTTTTGTCATATAAAGTATATATTTAAACAAAATAGACCTTATATTTAATTTTATTATTTAAAGTTAAATGATAAATCATTTAGATCTATGGGATATAGGGAAAAAAGTTAATATAAATAAATATCCAAAAAAATATCATAAGGCTGTTAAGATGCGTTTAGAACAACAAAAATACAAGTTTAATAAGGTGGATACAAGTTTAAACTTATTTAGAACATTATTAAATCAACCTGCAAATATTATAACACCTAGTTCTTTTTGCGATTATATTGATAAATTATTTAAACCAATTAAGAATATTAATGTAATTATTAAAGATACAAAACAATTAAGAGAAGAAGGATTAAATCTTATTGTATCTGTAGATCATTTAACGGGTCATATGTTAATTGTAGAATATAATGGTAATAAAAATAGTAAAAATACAGATTTAGTGATAGTTGGTAAAGGAGTTACATTTGATGCTGGAGGATATACATTAAAACCTAAATATGCGATGAATAATATGCATTTGGATAAAACTGGTGGAACAATGGCATTATATTTATTATATGAACTTGCTTTAAATAAAACTAAAAAAAATATAAAAGTATGTGTTCCATTAGTGCAAAATGATATTTCGCATATGGCAACAAAACCCGGTGATATTATAACATCTTATTCAGGTATAAAAGTTGAAATAACAAATACAGATGCAGAAGGAAGATTAATATTAGCAGATGGTTTATCATATTGTATAGATAAATATAAACCTAAACGTATTATTGATATGGGAACTTTAACTGGTATAGATCAA
>MDSX01106493.1_pt1 | contig 12716 bp, 9 predicted proteins | sample 811141 | NCBI WGS metagenome assembly MDSX01 (sample SAMN05326642, study PRJNA326480) | marine metagenome | isolation source: seawater | place: Atlantic Ocean: South East | collected 2010
ATGTTGGAGCACATCGGTCTGTACGGATTGAGGGGTGGATTAACCGGATGGGGCATGAACATCAACCAAAAAGTAGACACTCAGACGGTGAACGACCGCATCGCAAATGGGGAGCGCTACAAGGTGGGTCGTGCCGAAGTCATTCGTGGAGGAACCGACCTGACACTCATCACGTGGGGTGCCATGGTGCACATCGCTTTGCAAGCCGCCGATGCTTTGGCCGAAGAGGGCATTGAAATTGAGGTGGTTGACCTTCGCACATTGATTCCCTTTGATGCTCAAACATGTGTGGCTTCAGTGCAACGAACGGGTCGCTTGGTGGTGCTCCAAGAAGGGCAATGGTCCGGTGGCCTTGGGCATACCATCCAGTCGAGAATCATGGAGGATTGCTTCTACGAATTGGAATCGGCTCCAACGGTCATCGGGGCACTTGATACACCCGTTCCGTTCTCGCCTCCTCTCGAAAACCACACCATTCCTTCGTTGGAACACGTCTTGGACATGCTTCGCTCATCCATCAAGGCCTGAATCGGTGGAAAAGAACCAACGTTTGAGGTCAACGGCAAACCAAGCGCCGAGCGTTGTTGATGCGAGATAAAATGGAAGGCTAGCCCACAAATGGTTGAGGGCATTGGGCCCGAAGGTTCGCGCAGGGTTCATGCTCGCCCCCGTGAGCGGCCCGGCGAGAAAGGCCAGTATTCCGACCGTTGCTCCGACCCATGCAGCGACGGTCAATCGGGAAGGCGATCGTTGCACAATCCAAAGGATGCTGGCCATTAGAGCGGCGGTGATGGCCACTTCAATCCCGAAGCCTTCAGCAAGGGAAATCGTCGGGTCAAGTCCGGTTGGCGCTGCTCCTGCCACCACCCAGGCACCGAAGAGGCCGCCAAGGAATTGAGCGCCGAGGTACACGGGGAGAAGATGGGATTCAAGTTGACCATCTCGCCAAAAGGCAAGGCTCACGGCGGGGTTGATGTGGGCTCCACTCCACGGTCCAAAGACAAGAATGGCGAGCATGACGACCGTACCAAACGCAAGCGAAACGACGCCGTGGCTTGCCCCCATCGCAACGCTACCGCAACCCACGCTGACCATCAGCGCCGTGCCGAGAAATTCCCCAGCAGCTTGTCTCCGCACAAATTAGCGAGGGCGAACGGGTTGAAAGCCTTCGTGAATGAGGCCATGAACCGTTCATACCTGTGGCAAGCGTCAAGAAGTGGATGCTTCTCCTTGAGCCATGGGTGAGGAGGCGGCCAGTGCTGAACGTGGCATTCCGCAACTTTTGATGAGTAACACCCTTGTGCTCAACGGGGCCCTTTTTCTCGGAATTCTTGCCCTCCATACGCTCCTCAAGGACTCAACCCTCAACAACAATTGGGTTTCCGTTGCCCTCCTTGTCATGGCCCTTGCGCTTCTCATCAAATCCGCCGATGTCTTCATTGAAGGGGCTAAAGGCTTGGCCTATCGGGCGGGTTTGCCAGAAGTGGTTATCGGGCTGACCATTGTCTCCATCGGGACCTCGCTTCCTGAAATTCTCGTCACCTCGACGGCAGCTGCAGACATCACTCCGACCACACGAGAGATTGGGGACTTGGCCATTGGAGGAATCTACGGTTCAATTTTGGTTCAAATCACGTTGATTCTTGGCGTAGTGGTGGCGTTTAGGGGCGTGAAAGTTCGACCCTCCTGGCTCAAGAGGGACGGGTTCATCATGTTCTCATCCATTGGCCTCTTGACCTTCTTCTTGTTCACCGGCGATGGACTCAGCCGCGTTGAGGGCGCGGTTTTGGCCTCCCTCTACGTCGCCTACATCTACTGGTTATTGTCTCACCGTGACGAAATTTTGGAAGAGGAACTAAGTGGCGGACCAAAGGTGGAAAGGAAGTTGAACCGCACCACGGCCTCCTATGGTTTCATGGTCACCTCCGGCCTCCTTCTCGCTTTGTTCGCAGCCCACCATTTGGTCAACGTCGCCAGCGAGATGGCTTACTCGTTCAATGTCCCTCACGCCGTGATTGGAACCACCGTGTCGGGATTGGGTACATCGCTTCCCGAACTCACCATTGCTTTCCTCGCAGCAAAACGAAGCCAGGGGGTTGCCATCGGGACGCTCATCGGTTCAAACATCACCGACCCGCTTCTCTCCATTGGTATCGCATCCATGGTGCATCCTTTGGCTCTCACCGATGCGAGTTTTGCGCTGACGGCGTACATCATCATTCCAGCCACCTTTGTTGGTACTGGAGTTGCCCTGGTCATGATGCGGTCGCAATATGAATTCAAACGCTGGGAAGGGGTTGTTCTCATCCTGATTTACGTGATTTTCCTTGCAGCACTGGCGGCCGAACGGACGGGAATCATTGCCCTTTGAGGTCCTGCCCACCGAACTCCATCTAATCGCTCTTAAGGGAGCGATGCTTGGCTCTATCATGGTGGACTTCCAACTCGATGAGATGCAAGCCATGTTGAAGGAACTTGCTCACGAGTTCGCCCAAGATGAAATTCGACCTAACGCAGAACACTGGGACGAAACGGCGCATTACCCAAAGGAGACCATCCAAGCCGCTCATGAGATGGGCCTGCTCAACCTTCACATTCCAGAAGCCTACGGCGGAGCAGGGTTAGGTTCCTTTGAAGAGGTTCTCGTCAACGAAGAATTGGCTTGGGGTGACCCTGGATTTGCTACGGCTGCCTACGCAACTGCATTGGCGAGTGCCCCCATCATCACGGGAGCCACCGACGAACAGAAAGAGCACTGGCTGAGGAAAATCGCTGAAGAGGGGGCCTTGGCTTCCTACGCCGTCACCGAGCCGGGTGCGGGTTCCGACGTCGCCGCTTGCACGACCACAGCCATTCGAGACGGCGATGAATACGTCATCAACGGCTCAAAAATGTGGATCACCGGAGCAGGTCATGCAGACTTCTTCTTTGTCCTAGCCAAAACCGATCCTGATGCCGGCTACCGTGGCATGTCGGGTTTTGTGGTCGAGAAGGATGCGAAGGGCTTCTCGTTGGGAAAGAAAGAGAACAACATGGGCCAGCGTTGTTCCGACACACGTTCCATCTCCTTTGATGATGTTCGCGTCCCTGCTGACCACCTCATCGGGGGCTCGGAATCCGGTGGGTGGATGAACGCCATGAAGGCGTTTGATATGAGCCGGCCAAACATCGCCGCCCATGCCACTGGGTTGGCCAGAGCTGCCTACGAGCACGCCTTGCAATACTCAAACGAACGCCAAACCTTCGGTAAACCGCTTCATCAGCATCAGGCCATCCAATTCATGTTGGCCGACATGAAGACGAACCTCGAAGCCGCTCGTATGTTGACGTGGAAGTCCGCCGCCGAATTTGATGCTGGTGTGCGCAACACGGAATCGGCAGCTCACGCCAAACGTTTCGCTGCTGACATGGCCATGCAGGTCACGACCGACGCCGTTCAGGTCTACGGGGGCTACGGCTACTCAGAGGAATACCCCGTGGCGCGTTTGATGCGAGGAGCCAAAGTGATGCAAATCTACGAAGGGTCTTCGCAAGTCCAACGGATGATCATCGGCCGAGAAATCACCAAGGGACTCTGATCATCGCCAACCCTTCCGAAGGTTGTCTTCAAGTTGCCATATTTGGTCGACGTCATGATGCCAGTTCTTTGACCGTCCATCGTTGGTTTCATTTTCCCTGTGGTCAATCCACGCATCGTACTGCTGATCTTCAATTCGGGTGGCTTGGTGTTCAAATTCATCCGCCTCGAAAAGATCGGCGTGCCAACGTGCCCACATTTCATCATCGAGAAACACCTCTGCCTCGTCGTCTTGGTACTCGTCCTCCATGTAGACCTCCTCTTCCATGATGACTCCCTCTTCGCTGAATTGATAGACGCCCTTCAGCGCCTTCCTCGGTGAGACGATGAATTGAGCAAGCAAGGGGATTCGCATGCCCGTGGTCTTGTCGTTTTGCAACGCCAAAGCCAACGCTGCGATTTGGTCTCCGATGGGCAAATGCATGGAAGTTCGGCGGGCATGCATGCACAAGGATACGGCGAATGGCGTTCGCTCCAACAGGTCGCTTTTCCAAGCCGCTCCATCGATGTCCATTCTCCAATTGACTTCCTTTACCTCTCGATATTCTCCGTCGATGTCGATGTATTCCTCGCCATAATGTGCTCGCGTGTTCACACAATACCAGCGCCGGGAGGCACCTTGGATGAGAACGCGAGGCAGGGATTGTTGATTGACCTGAAGTTCCATGCGAGAAGAACCGTTGACGATGTTTTGCAAGAATTCCATTGACCGTGCATACGCGTCTCGGTTGGCCTTGAGCCAATGTCCAGGCGGTTTCCATGCAATCATGACCGTTCTGATTCTTGAGCCTATATCAAGGTCCATTGGGAAAAACCCCAAGCGTCGGGTCTCTTTGTGGGGGGCATGGGCAGCATTTCCATTCCTTCGGTGGTGCTTGCCGCTGGACATAGCCGCCGCCTTGGCCGACCCAAAGCACTGGTCCAAGTGAATGGGAAAGAACTCGTTTGGTGGGTTCACGAACGGCTGGTCGCCGCAGGGTGCACTCCTGTTGTGGTGGTGAACGCCGAGATTGAGTCTGAGGTCGCACGTCTTCTCCCGGAGGCTCACCTTGTGGTCAATCCCGACCCTGATGCCGGAAGAACCGGCTCGTTGCAATTGGGCATTGAGGCTTTGGAGGTGGTGATGGAGGCCAAAATGGAGCGGTTGGTGATGGCGCCGGTTGACCGGCCGGCTTGGAACGATGAGGTGCTGATGGCGCTGCTTGAGGGTCCAGGGGACTTCGCTCCTTCCTTTGATGGCCGGAAGGGCCATCCGGTCGTTCTCGCACCGGCCGCCATTGAAGCCGTCAAGAACGCTGAACCTCATCATTCGCTGCGGGAGATGGTGGTGTTCAAACCGGTTGCAGTTGTGGCACCATGGCTCCATTACAACATCGATACTGACGATGATGTGGCGCTTTTGGAATCAAACAGTGCAGCACTTTTGGCCTGCTTTTCTCAAGGCGAAGGGATATGAGGGCCTTCTGCTGAGGCGTTACCATGACCGCTCATGTCCTTCGCTGGGTGCTGAGCGAGTTGGGACAACAACGATCGGTTGTTCTCGCAACCGTCCTGAACACTTCGGGAAGCGTCCCAGGAAAGACGGGTGCCCGCCTTGCCATGTCCTCCTTTGAGGAATCTTGGGTTGGAACGGTGGGTGGGGCTGGACTTGAGCACCGGGTCTTGCAGCGGTGCCGTAATCTGCTTGCCGAGCAAGACCATCCCTTTGCTGAGGTGCTCACCTTTGGCTTGAACAAAGGGGCGAAGGGCTATGAGGTGACGCCGCTTGATTCCTTATGCGGCGGTCGAGTGTCGATCGCCATTGAGGTGATGATGCCCATGCCCCACGTTCACATCATGGGCGGCGGACATTGCGGTGAAGCCTTGGCCACGACGCTTCACAGCCTTGGTTGGTCCTATTCGGTCCACGACACACGGGAAGACTACGTTTCTATAGAAAAATATCCGCATGCTCTCGAGCGTTCTTCAGCCTCCGTTTCGGATTTGCTGGAGGGTGAATCCGCCTCGACGTTGGGCCGATTTTCAGATGTCTTACTCCTCGGTCATGATTGGGCTGAAGACCAAGACCGACTCCTCGGTTTGCTGACGTTGCTCAATGTATCTGATGTGAGCCTTAACGGCCGAGATCATCCACGCATTGGCGTGATTGGGAGCCGTTCAAAATGGCAGGCGTTCGAAAAAACCTGCCTCGAGACTGGGCTGCCTCAAACCCTTCTTGACCAAGTCATCTGTCCCATAGGACTCAACATCGGAGCTCAATCACCTGAAGAAATTGCTGTCGCCGTGGTGGCTCAGATCATGGCCATGCACAAGGGCATTGACCCAAACGATCCAACCTGGCGTCAAGGTTGATCGACAAACACGTGCTCCCGGAAGTATTTGAGTTCCTCAATGGACTCCAAAATGTCATCGAGGGCGAGGTGTGCTCCTTTTTTGGGATAGCGGGGAACGTCCCTGTACCATCGTCGGCTCAACTCTTTGACCGTTGAAACATCCACCATACGATAATGGAGGAAGTCAAGAAGTTCTGGCATTTCTTTGGCCATGAATTGCCGGTCATTCCAAACACTGTTTCCACAGAGGGGGGCCGTGTTTTCATCCACCCATTCTCGCAAAAAGGAAAGCGTCGCTTGTTCTGCTTCATCCACGCTCACGCCCTCCTTGCGAATTCGGTCGACCAATCCGCTTCGGTGGTGGTGGCGTGTGTTCCATTCGTCCATGCCTTCAATCAGCGACTCAGGCACGGTGATGGCGAGGTTTGGACCTGTTGCAAGGACGTTTAATTCTCCGTCCGTGATCACCGTAGCAATCTCGATGATGGATTCACGGCTAAGGTCAAGCCCCGTCATTTCAAGGTCAATCCATACCATGCGGTGGTGGCGCTGGTCCATGGTTCCCCTGGGTCGCTGGGGGGTCTTGATTCTTCGTTCATCCGTTGAATCCATCAGGCGCTCTTGTCAGACGACTCAAAGGTGAGCATGATCTGACCTGAGGGCCCAAAGGCAACCACTGGGACAAAGCCGTCGTGTGGAGTGGCATCCAAGGAGGCGATGATGTTGTCAACGGCGTCCTTGGGAAGTCGCAACGAGAATCCTTCTCCGGTGTCCAAAAGGCCGTTGTGGCCTGCGGCCGGCTCAGCAAGAACGACGGGCTCTTCTTCCTCAACCTCAGCGATGGGTTCTGCTTCAACGGCCTCTTCCTCGTCAAGTTCCAACAATTCCTTTTCCAATTCATCATCGAGTTCGACCTCTTCTGAAACCTCATCAAGCTCCATCAACTCCTCTTCCAATTCATCATCGAGTTCGACCTCTTCTGAAACCTCATCAAGCTCCATCAACGCCTCTTCCAATTCATCATCAAGTTCAACTTCCATCTCTTCCTCTTCATCAAGGTCCATGGCTGGTTCTTCTTGCGTTGGTTGTTCTTCCTCTTGCGTTTCTTCCACGGGCAGTTGCACTTGAGCGCCTCCTGTTTCAGCAGGTGGAGCGCCCGTTGCGGGGGCGTCTTCGTAAATGCCATCATCTTCGTTCATGCGCTGCATGAAGAGGAAGCCAAATCCAAGGGCGACCATGCCGCTCATCACGCTGGCGACGGCACTGAACAAATCACTTTCAAGCGAATTTGCAAACAGGAAGGCTGTCAGGATTGAGCCGTATCCACCCACGCCTCGACGCCATCGTGCATCGGCTTCGTCGCTGAAGCCTTGGATGCCAACCACGACGAGGTAGACCGTGGTCAACAAGTAGGCCATGGAGTCGAGGTTCAGGCTGTCAAAGGCGATGAACAACCCGATGATGGAGTACAGCACGCCGCTGATGCCCAAGCGGTCCATGAAGGCGAAGAAAGCCTCGTCGGATTCCCACTGAATGGTCTCGTAATCGTACACTACATCGTCTTTGACGGAAAGCAGGGTGAGGATGATTCCTTGCACCGCCAGCGTCAACCCGGTGATGCTTTGTCGCTGTTCATCGGAGCCAACCTCGGCTTGAGCCATCAAGTTGACAACGCTGAAGGTGAGGAGAATCGGCATCGCAATCATGCTGTTTGGCCGTCCATCTTGGAGGGCAGAGCGAGCCAAGAGTACCAATCCGATAACGGGACCCACTCCGAAGAACACGGAATAGCCCGCTACAAAGCCCAGCGCCGCCAGTTGGGTAGCGAGGGCAGCCGTGTTATCGGCCAATTTGATTTCTTCGTCCGTGGTCGGTGGTGTGCGGAAAAAGACGCCTTGAGTATGCATGATCGACATCACACCACCGGCCAGTCCGGTGATGAGGCCGCTCCATCCCCATTCGTCAGCTTCACTGAGTGGTTGGAAGGTGTCGCTTAGGGTGAATCCGATGTAGAGCGAAATGAAGAGCGCTCCAAGCATGTAGGGGAGCACCTTGCTGTTGTTGGTGTACCAGAAGTACGGGATCAGGGCCATGCACCCAACCGCTGGGGCCCAGTACCCGTCTGGAATCGATGAAAACAATCCAAAGATGAGCCAGACGCTCATGCCAAAGAGCACCAACGTGGTTTCAGCGTCTTCGTCGGGGCTGGTGAGTGTGCCGGACAAGCCGAGCATCATTTGAATGGAGACAATCAGCCCGATAAAGGCAGGGAATGGTCCACTGTGTTGGTCAACAAGGTACGATGACATGCTGTTGGGGAGACCGTCCAAGATTGATCCAACAACGCCGTGTGTGAACCAACCGTCGCCGAGGAAAACAAACACAAACGGTATGCCAGCGAGGAGCCAGTAGAACCGATATTGCAATGTTTTCCAGGTCACTAAGACGAACAACGGGATGAGCAACAAACCGCCCGAGGTGTCAAGCATGGCGAGCAAGAGGAGCATCGCGTAGGTGACCCCGTCGCTGGTTCGGTTCAACACACCGACATCCAATCCTCGCTTGCTGATGACGGCGTTCACGATGAGTGGCGCACTGACCAGGATGGCGTCCAAGAGGAAGGTGGCTTGGTTGATGCCTTCTCCGCTTCCCCAAACATTGGGTCCAAGCGCCAAGGAAAGCGGTGCGGCGATGAGGACAAGCAACGTGACGGCCGTTGCTCGTGTTGCTGAACTGATGGTGTCCATGGAAACGACTTCGCGAATGAGCATGCCAACCGGGAGCAGCATGAGCAGAACAAGGGCGGGCGAACTTGACCACGTTGAAGTGGTTACGTCACTCACGGTGAAGGTGAACAACACCAAGGAGCTCAGGAGGCTGATTCGGGCGAGTGGCGTGAGGACTGCGTCAAGAATCCGCTGTTCCATCTCTGGTTTTGTTTCTTGAGTGGCTTCCCAAAAATTGGTTTCTGGATTGTAAATCATATCGCCTTCGCTGCCCTGCCCGAGCCAGGCATAAAGCGCACCGGCGTCCAACTCAAGTTTTGCTCCTCGGGCGGCCAAGGCATACATGGCGACGCTCAAGATCAAAAATTGCGGTCGAAGACCAATTTCAACTACGCCGTCAAAGGCACCGTTTGGAGGGAGTTTGAGGTTGTCCAGAATGGCCAAGAGAAGGATGGTGGCCGAGGTGAAGATCAAGGCAAGAGTCAAATCCTTCCGCTCTTTGAACGATGGAGATTTGCTTTGCACCATCATGCTGTAGTTCATGATGCACATGTAGGCGATGAGCAACCACGGTAGGAACCATTCTGGGTCGAGAACCGCACGCGAAAGAATGACGGCACCAAGCATGGCGAGGCTGGTGCTCGTCTCGAGCTTCTGCCGACGACGTCCGAGTTCGGAAACCGCCACAAGGAAGATGGGAATGGCGACATGAAGCCACGTGCCACCAAACGTAGCTTGGGCTGAGAGACCCTCATCAATGCCAATCCAATCGCTGAGCAGGTACGAAGCGCTAAAGGCGAGAAGCGTGATGTTGACGACCCAAGCCCGGGCGATCTTTGAGATGAACACCATGTAGGGGATGACGATCATGCTGAGGAGCCAAGGCAAGGTGGATGACTCCTGTGGCAGAGCGACCAGAGCCACCGCCAATCCAATCGGCATCCAGGGCACGCGCTGTTGAAGGACGGCCGGGAAGTAAGCGAGCAGAACGGCCACCCACAACGCCACCGGGATGTTGATGTAGGCAGCGAGTTCGGGGTGGTCCATGGCTCTGAACGGGCCAAGGATGAGGTTGAATTCAGGGGCTGTTCTGGCCAGTCCAATGGCGACCACGACCAGACCGATGAGGACCACAGAGGCCCGTTCCATGACCTCTTTTCGAAGGTCGGGTCGGGCGGCATAATAACCGGTCATTGCGATGATGAACACCATCAGTGAAAGAGCACCGCCTGCACCGTCAACCGGTGCATTTTCGTTGAGCATCTCGTAAATGATGGGAACGATACCAGCCGCAACGGCGATCACTACGAAATTCAAGGCTCGATTTGAGCGGAGTGCCATCTCCATGGAGACGAAACTGATCAACACAATGGCCATGCCTAATTCCCAACTAACTTCGCCTTCAGACCATCGAATCCAGGGCCCAACACCAGCGATGAGGACCGCCATGGGTGCATAGGTGGCTACGCCCCATCCGAAACTGGTATCGCCGCTGTAGCGGTTGAGGAGTCGATAATGCCCGTAGGTCAACAAGAGACAGGTGACCAATTGAGCGTAAATCCCGTTGGCGTTGGGTGACCAATCCACTTCGGTGTATGTTTCGGGGTTTCCAAACCAATCGAGTTCCATCGTACCCGTCATGAATCCCATCATGAAACGGGTACCCCAGAGCACGCCGACGGTGGAGAAAAAGAAGGCGATGCCCAGGAAATAATTTTGAATATCCTGCAGGCGATATCCGTTCTTTTTACTCTGAAGTTCAATCAGTCCGATGGATACCGCAAACGAGGCCAATCCGCCCACGAAGAGCACGAGGAAGTTTTGATTGGTGGCGTCTTCGTCAAAGGCGACGCTGAAAACACCGCCCCAGATGGAGAGAAAACCAATCCCCATCATGACGATTTGAGAGAGTTTCATCAAGAACAAGTCGTCTGCGTTCATTTTTTGGTTGGGTCGGACCATGGTCATGGCGCTGGCTTCTTGAACAGCACCAGCCATCACTCCTCCGGAAAGGGGCGAGGCGTTTGAAACGGGTTGGCTTTGGGGTCGAACGGGGGCAGATTTTCTCCTTGGTGCTGCCATAGCAATCAGTTTCGTGGGCCCAAACATTCACTTAATCTTTGACCCGACACGAGGCGTTACATTTGCCAATCCAGAACGAACAAGCGATGACGGGGGCTCCATCAAGGCTCCAATGAATTGAAATCCCTCCGACCGGTCGGACGGCATGGAGAGATACACATGCGCCGCCCTCTTCTCAGTGTTTTTTGCTTTTTTTTGATGCTCACACCTGCCTTGGCCATGGCCGTTCCAGTCCAATCGCCCACCGACCAGTCCGCCGATGAAGCGTGGTGGGACAACACCAACATGGACCGCAACAACAACAAAATCGGTGATATGGTAGAGAAGTACCACGACCATGAACTCTTCCTTGACGAAGCCAACACCTTGCCCCTCATCGTTGACTTTGACCACGAACCCACAGCAGAAGACGTGGCCATGCTCGAGCGTGAGGTTGGCTATTTGCATGAGTGGGACCTCCCCCTCATCCACGCTGTTGCGGGACGGGTACCTCACAACATGATTCTTGAAACCACCACCCTACCGGGCGTGGTGATGCTGGAACTGGACGGCATTCTCCAAGTCCAAAACGGCGATGCCGCCGTGGTCCACGAGGTGGACCTTGCGCAGCAACAAACCGGGTACGATGGGTCAGGTGTCACCGTTGCCGTCATCGATACAGGCATTGACAGTCTGCACGTCGGACTGGATGACTTGGACGACGACAACAGCACACACGATCCGAAGGTGATTGGGTTTTACGACCCCGTGAATAACCCAGACAAGACCAACGGTACAGAAATTCAGGCCTATGACGACCAAGGCCACGGAACCCATTGTGCCGGGACCGTTGCAGGAACCGGTGCACCCACCTACGAACACGCTGGGATGGCTCCACAGGCCAACCTCGTCGGAGTCAAGGTCCTCGACGCAGGCGGCTCTGGCAGCTTCTCCGTGGTCATGGCAGGCATGCAGTGGACCGTCGAAAACCGATACAAATTCAACATTCGAGCCGCCTCAATGAGCCTCGGTGGCCCCGGCCCAATCGAGTGGACCTCAGCCGAGGAGGACAGCGTCAACCGCTACGCCAACGAAATGGTTCGAGCGGGCATCAGCATGCTCATCGCCGCCGGGAATTCTGCAGCCCCAGGCACCATTGGGACGCCCGGAGGTGCTGAAGACGTCATCACGGTGGGAGCCCTCAACAAAAACACAGCCATCGCAGAATACAGCAGCGAGGGGCCAACCGAGGAAGGGCGAGTGAAACCCAACATTGCTTTCGTCGGCTCCGATGTCATGTCAGCCCAACACAATTCAGGGGACGGCTATGTGGCGTTTAGCGGTACCAGTATGGCGACGCCAGGTGTGGCGGGAACGGTGGCCTTGATGTTGCAAGCCAATCCCGACATGTCGCCATTCGATGTGCGCAACATCCTCCAAGAAACAGCCACCTATCGTGAGTGCCATTACATGGGCGCCAATCAACCGTGCGCTGAAGATTTGATTCCAAAGAACCGACAAAACAACGTCTACGGCCACGGTCACGTGGAGGCGCTCGCTGCCGTCATGGAAGCGGCCCAGCGCGATTACCAGCTCGATACCAGCGTCTCTTTGTCCATCGTCACCGAAGTGGGCATTGACGACCGCATTCACTTGATGCCAGGCGATGCTATCGAGGTTGACCTAAGCGGGTTCATTGACACGGTCCAGTGGCGCAGCAACCATCTTCGCGACGATTGGGCCAACATCAATTCCTTTAGCGAAGGAGACGAACAAGCAGAACTTGACATCTCCACCATCGTTCACCAACTCGAACACCTGCCCGGCATCGAGGTTGAAGGAAACCACACCCTCTCCCTACGAGGTTTGGTGGCCAACGAAAGCGGCGGCCACTCAGCCACATCCCTCGTTTCCGTGAACGTGATGCTGATGGATACGGCCAATGCCAAGACATCCACCCAACAGAATGCAGATGGATTGTTCGGTGATTTGCCCGGTTGGATTGCTCCAACGGCGTTC
>MDSX01000356.1_pt1 | contig 12713 bp, 4 predicted proteins | sample 811141 | NCBI WGS metagenome assembly MDSX01 (sample SAMN05326642, study PRJNA326480) | marine metagenome | isolation source: seawater | place: Atlantic Ocean: South East | collected 2010
TCGAGAACGCTATCGAGGGTGGAGAAGATTGAATCGGAAGCTGAGTTGCTCGGAAGAAAGTTGAGCGGCATAGCTGGCGAGGGCTCCGACGAAGGTAGGCAATATCACGTACGTTCAGGATCAACCGGATTGGGTGTTGGCGGCACCGATCAGCAACAGAGCGCAAGCAAGTACGATGCTATAGGAATGATTGCAGCAGACGATGTGGAAGAAGAAGAACAGAGACGACGCGAAGAACACGAATGCGAACTTGGGTTGCGCCGACAACAATACGGCGACGAACGCGAGGCTATCAGTGCAATACTTTCGAGAATCGCTTTGGATTCATGCACGAGTACTAGGTGTGAAATGGCTATTGCGATTGGAAGATTTGCGAGAGGTCATTTGGAGGCTTACCAAGCCACCGCACAAAAATGGAGGAAACGTCGCGAATCGAAGCAACAAGAGAGACAATTGTTGAGAGGCGGTTCGGTTGGAAGCAGCGGCGGTAATATCGTCGGTCTCGACAATGAATTACTCGATGATTCCGCGCGGTCAATGGGAAATTCTGGAACAGGTTTACCATCATCTGCGCGACATCAGAGACGATATTCTGCGCTTGACAATCACAGAGATCTCAAATCGGCACTACCTATCGAAGTGAAACGAACAATGGGTGCGGGACAGGAAAGACATCGAAGTTTGAGTAATTTAGGAGGATTCACCGAACGATACTCGTTTTCCTCGGGTGCTGGTTCGCATGATGGTCCTAAGCATTTTCCACACATGCGACGAGTTGCCGAGAGTGATTCAGGCGATGACGATGATTCGTCGTCTACGTGCAACTCCGAAGTCGAAGAATCCGAAGATGACGACAATGAATTTGAAACGAAGGCCGTACCAAGGGACAGCGAGGATGATAAGAATGCTCTAGGAAGTGATGATGACGTTGATGATGGTGCCCATGAGGAATATCACAATGAGGAGGATACTGACGGAAACCCGGACTCTCTAAAGGGGAGCAGCGGCGATACTCTCACCGACGAGCAGCCGACGTATCCACGAAAACGTTTTCCAAAACGAGGCAATTCGTTCTTGACGAAGAATCTGTACGACCAACGCGACGAAGAGATTACTTGTCATGCAGTTTTAATCGCTTTGGCTGATTTAGCCGTCGATCCTTCACCACGAGTTGCGAGTTGTGGGCAATCTGCGCTTTTGTGCTCGAAATTACATTCGAAACACCCAATCTCGTTAGCGGCGACTCGCGCAGAGACGTTTGGTGCAAAACCCGGGAAACAAGCTAGAATACAACGCGAACGGATGCGAAAACGGGATGATTTACAGAGAAAGGCGCGAGAACTCCTCTATGGCCCAAAAAGAGGTGAAGTCACTAAAGACCACAAGGGTCGCATTGTAGAAGCTTCCAAAAGTCTGAAGCGCGCAGATTCTTGGTCGAGTCGTTTGTTTGAAAAGGGTCGAAGATTTCTCGGTTCATCACCGCAAGGTTCGCACGGCTCGCTCGATATTCACAACATCGATAACAAAAGTGACTATGGTAATGGTGGAAGTGGAAACAAAGCCTCCTCGAAGTCTCCGGAAAATAACATGTTAGAACGAACTTCGTCAGAGCATGCGGTTGACCCGCGAAGCCTTGGACGATCCTCCATCACTTCTAGAAGTTCCATTTCAATTAACACGACAGTTCAAGCATTTTCTGGCGACGATATACCTGCCAATTCACCGCCAATGCCGAGAGTTTTGGCTCGATCGTCGGCGGTGATGCAATCGCCACCGCAATCGCCGCTAAGGCGCGTCGCTAGTTCTCTGTTCAACTCATTCAAGTCAACCGGATCGAATCCAGACATCGCAAGAGGAGACTCTGAAGTACTCGCGAGAACTGCTAGCGGAAGAGCTATTCGAATGTCATTGAACGATGAAGACACGCATACGAGCAGTTCCCCTAGAGCGATGAGATCTTTATCCATGATGGGAGGTCACAGCGATAGCAGCGATAAACTTATGCTTGCGAGACAAGACTCAAACGATTCAGCAAACGAGAAGCAAAACATCCTTAAGGCTCCGATTTCAACCTCAAATAATAACGAATTATTCAATTTAGCCCAAGACGAGGAATCGCTTCAAGGGCGACCGGCAAAGCCTCCGATTTCGAGACTGTTCGAGGCGTCACGAGAGCACTTTTCGAAATCGCTCTTGGAACCGGAGGAAGAGAATACGACAGATTTTGAAGACGAGGATCGAGAATCGGATGATAGCGATAGCGACCAGGGAACGTTTAGCGATGCTGATCGAGATTCATACGACGATTACAGCGATGGAGGATCATCAGTCGAGCAAGAGTACATATTTGCATACGGAAGCTCCTTTGCGCAGGCGAGACGGGATGCGAATGCGAGTTTCAACACTTTCAATGGAAACAGCAACGTTGGGGTGAACAATGAGGAATTTTTCGACGGCGATCGTGTGGATGCATCGAGCACCAGATCTCATGGCATTGATAATTATTCGTATGAATGTGTGACACTGTCGCAACGCCAGCAACGTCAAGAAATCATTCTCGAACCCTTTCGTCGTCGCAAGCGTCGACAAAGTGCATCGGATAGAAGTTATCGAGGTAAAGAACGCGCCACACAAAATTTGGTTGATTTTACGAATGTCATAGCGTCACATGAGAATGTCCAGAATTTTAGACACGACGCTCGAACTGCTGCTGTGATGCATCCTCTCTTACCTCACATTGCATCATCTGGTGGAAGAGGATTGATACGCGTCTTTGATTACGCTTCGAAAACGATTACGAATGCCTTTGATGCACAACTTCCAACGAGATCGGCAACGCAATTATCACTCGTAAATCAGCTCGATGATGCAATATTACTTTGCGCGGCGTCAGATGGGAGCGTCAAGATATGGAGAGACTATTTTCGAAGAGGTGAAGAGACTCTGGTTGCAGCCTGGCGAACGCTAAAGTCTCGCCCAAGAGCGTATAAAACCCATAAAACGTACAGCGCAGAAGATAGAGCTGATTGGCAACATGGCCTTTCGAGCCATCATCCGAAGAATTCAAAAACGAATGCCGTTGTTCTTTGGCAACAAGCCGCGGGATGTCTTTACTCAGCTGGAAACACGCTTCCGAATCCTATTTTGAACGTTTGGGACGCGTCACGTGAGTTATGTCTCGAGTCACTGGTCACGCCATCAGCGGCGACTTCTTTGGCCGCTGAAGGAGCACTTTTAATGGTTGGTGCAAACGATGGTAGCGTCTTATCTTACGATTTACGAACTCCTGCTCGTTTGTTAAGCGCTATTCAAACGCATGGAAATCCAGTTGTTTCCATTTTGCTCCAACCCGGAAGTGTTGGGAACTTAGTCGTCACTGGATCATCCAGCGGTGACGTGCATTTTTGTGATTTGCGCAATGCGGCAAAACCATTCTTCATGGTGAATGTTTCTGGGAAACCAGTCGAGATGCAGGACTTCGTTGGAGTAGAAGGAGGAGGAACAGCGCTAGATGGTAACGAAATTGACTCCGTATCGGACGTCAGTGGCGCAACTAAGACGAATCAGCCGTCACCATTGGGAGATGGTGCTCGACAAATCTCCCAATCATCCTCAAAGAAGAGATTGCTCACTACGCTCATCTCCACCCCAGTGGCCCCGTGCATCATAGGCGGCACCACAAAAGACGCTATTAAAATTTGGGATGTCGAGGGAAATGAAATTGGTGAAGTTTTATACAAGAACAAGACGACAAAAGCGCGCCTCGGTGCCATTTCCGCCATGGCGTTTCATCCGAATCAAATGGTGTATACTGCTGGCGATACTCGCGGAGCGACGACCGTGTTTGGCATGTCCGAAGATGTGCTCTAAATTTAGCAAAACTATAGTTTATTAATATGTATAAAATTATCAACATCATTAAAGCATGCGCGTATTACCTACTAATTTACTTGTGCATTTGTTTCGAGACGTTTTCGTTTTTAACGATAAGAACGGGAGGCGTTGACTTTTGACCGAGTATTTCGCGCAACACAGTTTGCGCTTTTGATACCGCTTCTTTATCAAATTTAGTCGCATTCTCGAATCCACTACCATCTTCCATGACGGCAGTGGTACCTTCTATTGCCTCGAGGAGTTGAGAGGAATGTTCGCTCAAGATTTTTGAGCATCCTATTTCCGACACATCGCCAATCGATAGTAAATGAACAAAAGTTGATGTCGCTTGCACTTTGAGTTCCTTAAGGTACCTCTCTGCTGCGGAAACGCCAGCATTCTCGGACGCGAGGCACTTTGTTGCGTTACTATGGTCATCCTCGAGCTCTCTGCCGACTTTACACTGTTTCCCGCTTTGGACGAGCGCTTCAACAACAACTCGGGTGCAATCGATGTAAGAAAACTTGTTCAAAAAACTACGTGACACACGCGAGATTGCCGCGAGCGATTCTCTGCGGATTTTGAAATTCTCACTTGTTTTAATCAGAGTGAGTAAAAGTCGAGTAAGAATTATGCCGGCATTGTTGCCGCCCCTGTTTGATGAAAATACCTTGCTGGTGATTGCGCCTTGGTTTTCGAATAAGATTTTGATGGCGACGCACGAATTCCATTGCGTTTTTGCGGATCCCGTAGAAACGCACGAAAAGAGAGCGTCGCAAATTAGCTGAAGCGTCTCATCGTCCAAGTCGCGAAACTTTGCAATGTGTCCAAGACCTCGCGCCACGTTCGCGCGCACTTTGTCTCCTTTCAAAATAGTCCAACTGTGGAACAAATGCGTCAATTCTTTTTTAATCGATGAGTATGCATCATCATCTTTACTTTCGTCCAAAGGTGGTGGCAATCTTGAAACGCATAAGGCAATGTTTGCTGCGCACGAAGACGCGTTCATTTCCAGCGTCTTCGAACAATCTTGATGCGCACTTTCTTGATTCATATCTTTTTTTACGCTTTCTAATGCGCCTAAGAGGACCTCCTTCATTGCGAAGTATTTCGGATCTAAGATGAGAAGTGATGCGAGTGTTCTCATGGCTTCTGCACGTGTTGCGCTCGGATAGCGACGATGTCTTTCTTGTAAAATTTCGAGCGGAGCTTCAAACACAGATTTGATTCGAGCAAATGCGCTGCTGCCACTACTCGATTGCATTATATCGGCGATAACCCACTCCGTCGTTTCGCTCAAACAACGCAAAGCGGCGATTTTCACGAGTTGCGTGACTTCATCGGATCGTGAGTTTGAAAGGCACGATGGAAGCGCTTTGTCGATAAAATTCCACCAAAGCTCGCGGCGAATGTCCGCGCAAAAGAAAAACTCAGAACACTCAGAAGTGATGTTCTTCCCCCTCTTTTGAAGGACAGAGGCGAGCATCGCGCACTGCAATTTCACGCTCGCGTGTATGATCTTCTCACAAGCAACTTTGCTCGCTCTGGATGAAGATTTTGCAAAAAACATCGCCATCAAGACGTCCGGCGAAAGTTTACAGACGCACTCCCGGTACGGAAACAACAGTTTTGACGCGTTTTCAGAGGATGCCAACTTTTGCAACGCTTTAAAAGCCTCGCATGATTCTTGAACCTCTTTGTCTATCAAGGAGTCGCGCGTAATCGACGCACCTGCTTTTATCCATAAAGCTTCGCACGCTTGCAAAAACAAAGACATTTCTTCCTCAGCGTATATCCTCGCGTTCAAACACGCCTTAAATGCAGAAGACGTGCTTCCCAAACTTTCAAAGCCAAATTTTGCGCTCAAAGTGATTCCAAGACACCGAATAATTGGCGTTTCTTTGTAAAAGGCTGTCATCACTGCGCTACTTGGAAACGATGAATACTCAATCAAAAGCGCGGATCTGATTGCGTTCGAGAGCTGCGGTACGAGTCGCTTCGGCAGTCTTAAAAACGGGAAGGATTCGACCGCTTTCTCCGTCAAGACAGTCAACCAGTTTATCCATTTATCCGCACTCGTTATAGTTTCTTTACTCGGTATAGGCGCACCAGGAAAACGTCGTCGAGTATCGTGCTCTGAGAGTCTCACCCACGCGTATGAAATTGTTTCACACAGCGCTACTGCGTTTTCCCCTAAATACATCGAAACAGTAGAGAATCCCGAAGAAGATCGACGAGAGGACATGGAGGAGATAGCAATCGCAGCGTTACTGCTAGTATTCCTATCCCTGTTCTCTTCTTTCATTTCTGCCATTGCCAAATATTTCTTCGCTTCGCTCGAATCTAACAACGAAATAATCGCAAAGCACGCCGCCGAACGAACCGATGCGCTTCGTTCAAAAACCATCAACTTTTCCAACGTTTTCTGAGACGCGAGAAGACTGCTACTTTTTTTCTTCGTTGCAGGAGAGAATTCGCGAGGAAAAACCATTTGCCATCTCGAACACATTCCCGATGGATTTCTCTTTGCCATGTATCCCAAAGCCGCTAGCGCTTCGATTTTCAAAAGTTCCACCGGTCTCGCTTCTGTTGATGCTAATGCACCTGGTGACGGTAAGCACCAATCGTTTTCCTCCGAAAATCCATCGATATATTCATCATTAACGTTTCCTTCGTTGTCTCCGACTCTGCTTCCTTCGTATTTGTGAAACGCGCACTCTCTCAACAAAACGTTTACGAGAGCGTCCATCTCCCGTTCTGGCCAACTCGTGAGCATTGCGCACGCTTTTATCGCTCGCACTATACACGCCACGTACCACTGTTTCTGTTCTAGTATTCTATCGCTATTGTTCGTATTACTGTTACTAGCACTGTTCTTTTTAAGCATCGCCAGTGCGTCCGCCAAAATCTCCTTCGCTAACGACACCGAAACACACTCGACGTCGCCTTCGTCGTCTTCTATATCGTTTAGAATACTCGACAACGACGACGCCGTGTCATACTTGTCGTTCAACACTCGTCCTACATTCAACAACAGGCTCCCTAGCGCGTGTGCACTCAGCGTTCGCCGTTTCAACACCATCGATTGACGACGACCGCATTGACTCGACGCGCGTCCCTCTTCTCCCTCTTCTTCTTTTTCTTCTTCGTCTTCTTCTTCTTTCGCGAACGAGAAGAATTTCAAAAATCTCACGTGCGCGTGTGCTAGTCTCAGAGCGCTTCCTACCACCGCCGCCGCGTCTGACTTCCCCGCATCGTCCTCATTATTTTCGTCTTGGTCTTGGTTTTGGTTTTCCGGCGATTGCGAAGCCCTCGACGACGCCTCTGCGTCGTGTCTCTCTAAAAACGCGTCCACATCTTTTTCGTCGTTTTGTTTTCCATCATTTTCATCATCATCATCATCATCATCTTTCTCGTTGGTGCAAAACGCCTCCATCCGCCTCCTCGCCCGGTCCGCCCAAAAGTCAAAGCGCCCTTGGTTTTGTCGCGCGGTGGTGGTGGTGGTGGTGGTGGTGGTGGTAGTGCTGCTGCTGCTGCTGCTGCTGCTGCTGCTCATGACGACGAGAGAAGTTCTTTTATTATTATTATGTGCGACGACGACGATGCATTTTCTTCTTCTTCTTCTTCTTCTTCTTCTTCTTCTTCTGCGGTTTTTGTTGAGAAAGACAAAAAAAAAAGCGTCGTCGTCGAAGAAGAAGAAGAAAAAATAATAATGGTTGGTGTTTTTTTGCGTCTTTTTTCCAACTTTTTGCAAAAAAAAGAATAAAAAAATATCAAATTTTTTTTGACCAAAAAAAAACAGTTTATAAACTACTCCATTCTTCCCTTCTTTTTCTCCTCCCTCTTCTTCTCGAAAAGAAAAAGTACATACGTCTTTTCATCATCATCATCATCATCATCATCATCATGACGCCTCCTCCGACCAAAACCGCCCAAGGGAAACAACAACAACAACAACACCCCGCGAAACAGAAAAAAGAGCTGGTGGACTTAGAGTGCGACGACGAGTTCGAGGAGTTCGAAGAAGAAGGTGCGTTGGTTTTATATCGGAGAGAATTGGATCTCAACAAAGTCGCATCAACAAGGATGATGAAGAGAGTCGTTTTTGAAAACTTTTTCGGTGTCGCGTTGCTCTTCTCTCGCGCGCTCTTTCGGCGAGCGAGTGACCGAAGGACCTCTCTCTCTTTCTCTCTCCACCCATGTTTCTACGCGTACCGCAGAGTGGACGAGAGAAAACGAGGAAAAAGAAGACGTGGCGCAATGGGAGGACGACTGGGACGACACGGAAGCGGACGATTTCAAGACGCACTTGAGAGAAGAGCTGAAAAAGAATGTCACGTCGCGACAACGCCAACAAAAATAAAGTGAAATTCTTTTGAATAAAGGCGGCGGCTACTCCATCATCACCGTAGTCTGTCATTGCAAATATGCGACGCGAATTCCCGTACTTCTACGTCATTCAATGAGCCACGGTGAATAGTATTCTAGTACAACTACCATTTAGATTTTTTACAACTATACGCGCTAATACTTAAATTCTCATCTATCTATCTATCTATCTATCTATCTATCTATCTATCTATCAATAGGAGAGATCGACGTACGAGTGTGCGTTCTGCAAGACGTACGGAGGAACAAACCTCTCCAGAACTTCTCTTTTGATGTTTGCAAAATACGATAAAGTTTCCAAGTACGCGACTAATTTGCGCACGACGTCTGGATACACGTACGTTCGCTCCAAGTTCCCAGAGGCGTTGTTTTTGCGAGTACCAACGCTACTACTTCCTGGCTTTGGCGGCTTGTCGTTTGCGTATTTTGAAAGTTTGTCTTCTCTTCTTTTTTGTGCAATCGCAGCGATTCTCAATTGGATTTCGAGTCCGATAGAGGCTATGTGCTGCGCGAGCGTTTCGGTTCTGTCGAACTGCGCGCATAAGCTCACAATGCCTACGATGATGGCAGACACGTCGTATCTGAAAAGGCTCCTTCCGCTCACCTCGCTCGCGATGAGAATTTTCAATTCTTCCGAGTATTCGACGTTTGGAAATACGGATTTCTCGAGAAACACAAAAAGAACATCCGCGACGTTGATTTTCTGTGCGTCGGATTTATCAATTTTCACGTACGTTTGCGATAAAGGCGTTTGGAATCCAATACTTTTTAACTTATCGCTGACTTCCTCGTAAAATTTTGATTGCGAGGGAGACGAGTCGGCTTTTAAAACGTCTTTAGTGTCGTCGCACAGCGTCGCGTCGTTCACGTTTTCAATCGCTTTTACCAAATTTCCAGAATCAACTTTCGCACTCGAACTTAACTCTGCGTTCACAAATGTTCTCAAGAGTAAACATGTGCCGATACCTTGTAAATCTTTGCAAAAGTTCTTCACGAACGTCTCATCCAAATTTGGTAAGCGAGAGTCTTTTCCTCCTTCTCCTGCGTGTACCAATGTTTTCGCAACGATCGCGCCGGCAACGCACTCCCTCAAACTTTTGGCGACAATATTCGTCAACAAATCATCCATCGCGCGTAAACCAGAAACTCCAATCGCTTTATTTACGATTTTAAACGTACTCAAACTCAACTTCTGTCGATCGTTTTTCACGAAATCGACCCAGGCGAATCGGTTGGGAAGGAAAATCATCGTTTCGTCGATATATTTCGGTTCAGACGTTAGCTTTATCAGTTTTCGAACGATTCTGCCCATGTACGTTTGCGAATCCGATTCATTCTTCGTGGGAGGAAATATTGGTATTCCAGCGGCTGCTGCCGCGTGCATCAAAGAGATTCCCACATTCTCACCAGATGGACTTCCCAAGGCGCGACGTTCGCGCTCGACGCAAAATTGGTTCACTCTCGCCAACTCTTCTCGCCACGCTTTCAATCCTCGCACATTGACGTAATCTTGAATGTATTCGAACGCGCTTTTGAAAGCGTCGAGCCTTTCTGCGCATGACATGAGTTTCTCTTTGAATACTCGCGCGGAATCTCGATCGTGACCTTCGAATCGACACTCCTCGTCGAACAGCTTAGCCAATCGTCGCGCCAACTGCTCGCGAATACCATCCTCTAAAAGTTTTCTCGGGTCGAGTTCGATCACGCCAACAAACGTTTTCTCCATAGCTAAAATACCTCGCGCGAACGCGGCTATGTTATGTGTCGTTTGCGCCAGTTCCTCTCTCGTTTCTAATTTTGCATAGTCGATCAGTTCTTGCTTTTTAATCGTTGCGGGTAAGTTTGTGAGCTCTGACGTCCGTAAACTCGCTACTTTATCGTCTAAAATTTTAAACACGGATTCAGGAATGACAGTTAATATCGTGCTCACGTAGGATGCAATTTCTTCGCTGTAAAATTTTGAACACGCGTTTACGTCTTCACTTCGCTCGTCGCTCGATATGCGCATGAGAGGCATTTCAAGCACCGAACGCAGTTTGAGCAGTAAAGAACGCACTTTAGAACACGCGAAGGGATCTTGTTGCACGCGAGTACGCAAAGCGTCGCGGATAGAATCTTTCACCGACCACGCGTACGATGCATCCGAAACGGTGGTGATGGTATTCAGCGCTTTTTCACCAACGCTCGCTGTTTTCAACATGACGTCTAAGAACTGTCGCGCCTCGGCGACGTACGTTTTTGCTTGAAGATTTGTGCTAATGAAATGGAAGTTATCAACTTCAAGCAACGCAGAGGAAAGTTGGTGAATTGTTTTCGAAGGTTGCGTGTCGTCCAACTTCTCTATTTGCTCGGCGATGTGCGCGAACCAGTTGGTTAAATTTTCATCCTTCTTATCTGAAAACTTCGTCAACGTCTCTGAACCGCCAAAGTAAAGCGATAGTTCGGATATTCTTGACGCCGCTTCTTCTTTCGCATTTTTCCACCGCGAGTTTTTGTCTTTCAATAACTTTGCGTACGTGAGCTTCGTAACGCGTTCGATTTCAGCGACGTCGAGCAAAAGTTCCATTTGTCGATCCAGCTTCGGCGCGTAATACGAAAACGAGGACGACAAGTCCGTATTTTTTGAAACGTTATGCATCAAACACCAACGCAACCAGTGATTGGCATCTCTCAAACTATCGAGAATCAAACTTTCGTTATCGAGAACGAACTTCTCGTCGACGATTTTCCTCTTCGTGATGAACGTGCGGAAGACTTTCGAGATCTCGTTGAATTTTTTATCGCACCGTTCGCACAATTTCTGCACGTTCTTTGCATTCAAAGCGATGCTCAGAGCCTCGTTGGCCGCCTCACACCATCTCCACGCGATTCGCAAATCTATCGTTTTACCGAACGTCCAATTGACGATCCAGTTATCGGCGAAATGTTTCTCGACAATCTCTCGCATAACTTCTGGTTTATCCATCAACGTTTCCGGGGAGAACCATAAGATGGACACCAATAAAGACGCTTGCTGTGACAACGCTATCGACCGATGATCTGGGTCTGGATAATATTCCGAGCAACAGTTATAAATATCCTCCGAACGTAGTTTTCCAATCGCAAGCGACAGTGCTCGTTTCGGCATTGGAAATCTCGAAAAGTACGCGTCGTGCGGGTACCCGCTCGGAAAATCGCTCTCTAGGTTGCTATTATTTCGACTGCTACCACCACGTGTACCGCCTCCCAACCACGACGGCGACGATGAGGACAACGACGAAAAAATCGAGGACGACAAAGAAACGCCGTATTTCGTCCTTTCCGTCAACTTTACCACGTCTTCAAACTGTGCCAAAGTCGCGTCGTAGGAATACGTCGTCCCATCGCCGGCGTCGTACGCGTTCCTCTTACACCGATAATACGCCACCACTATGCGTTCTTTCACTTCGTAATCGAACGTCGTATCTATGGACAACAAAATTTGCCCAAACAGCGCCATCGCTTCCGGTAAAAGCTGTTTCCCGTCCCGATTGTTCAAAAGCGTCTCCATCGTCTCGCTTCCGTATAAACCAACCTCCACGTTCTCCGTAAATTTTATGAACTCTTTATACCATCGCGTCACCGCATTAAATGCTAAATAATATCTCTCTAAAAGCTTCTCGTACTTCCTCCTAAACTCCAAGTCCAACCGTCTCGACGTCGCCGACGTCGAAATCGAATGTTCAATCTTCTCCGGCGTTTCTAAATACTTGAAATCGAATAAGATCGATTTGTATTTACTCTTGTTGTTCTTAATAGTAGTCGTAGTAGTGGTAATAGTATTCTTCCACTCTTCCGGTACGACTCGCGATAAGAATCGCACTTCGCACACCAGCGCGTGCGCCTTCGAAACCAAGCGCGCGATATCTTCGATGCCACTTTTCGTGTTTTTCGTTAATGTTACATTTTCAGCACCATTTTCGTCATCGTTTTCACCGTCGCTCTCTTCTCCACCTCCGCCGGTTCCGATCGAGCCGGTACCCGCTTCGTCGTTCTCTTCCTTTTTTTCTCCCTCTTCGTCCTCTTCGTCTCCGTCTTCTCCGTCTGTCCTTCTTTGAGGCGATGATCGAGGATGATGAGGATGAGGATGATGTTGTTGTTGTTGTTGTTCTCGTTGTTGTTGTTCTCGTTGCTTTTTCTCTCGCAATGAATTCTCCTCAATTGCCGTAATCGCGTTCGTCCTCGTCTTCCTTCCCGGAGGAGGCGGAGGCGGAGGCGGAGGCGGAGGTGGAGGTGGTGGAGGTGGAGCTCCTTCGCTCATCGGTGTCCTCCGCACAAAAAGCCTTCCTTCTTTGTTTTACGGACCACCACCACCCTTCGACGCCCCCCTTTCGCGTTTTTTGGTTGTTGAAAGTCGTTAGGAATCACGTCTCTTCTTCTTCTCGAACGCAAAGTCGTCGTCAAAGTTCAAAAAAAAAAAAAAAAAAAAAAAA
>MDSX01061293.1_pt1 | contig 12708 bp, 13 predicted proteins | sample 811141 | NCBI WGS metagenome assembly MDSX01 (sample SAMN05326642, study PRJNA326480) | marine metagenome | isolation source: seawater | place: Atlantic Ocean: South East | collected 2010
CACAGCCAAGCGGATGATCTCTGGGCTGGTTTTAAAGTACCTGAATGGGGAGTGTTTTGTCATACGGCTAGGCTACGAAACCGCCCCGCTCGCTTCAACCGAGTTTAATCTGACAGTACCGTCATTTGTACTCCCTCATCAGTTGTTCGTCCGGCTATTTGTTGCCGGCTGGAATTTTCCTTGTCCTAGGCCGCTACAGAATTTGAGTTGTCAAACCTTACATCGTTAGTTGCAATCACCCCCGAGTATCTGCCACGCAGTTCGGCGCATCCGAATCTCGCATCAAAGCAGTTACTTCCCAGCATCCTTGGACGAGACCATTCTCGCCCAATCAACAATCCAATATGCCGACCCACTTAACTCCTGCCATTATTGGTATTGGCCTTTCCAATTCGTGCAGGCATCACACTCATTCGTGGGAAATGGTTCGCTGTAATTGCTCGCCCAAACCCTCGATTCCCAATTTCATTTCCTGGCCCGATTTCAGGTAGATCGGATCTGGCTTCTGCCCCAAACCGACGCCGGGCGGGGTTCCTGTTGAAATCACGTCACCGGGCTGCAGACTCATAAATTGGGAAACGTACGAAACAATCTCATCCACCGGGAAGATCATGGTGCTTGTGTTTCCATCCTGATACTTGTGGCCATCTACTTCCAACCAAAGGCGCAAGTCTTGGGGGTTTTTGACTTCATCGCGTGTGACCATCCAAGGACCCATAGGGCCAAATGTGTCACAGGATTTGCCTTTGACCCATTGTCCACCTCGTTCAATTTGGAAGGCGCGTTCCGAGACGTCGTTGATGACACAGTACCCGGCCACATGGGACATAGCCGTCTCACGACTTACATAGCTTGCCTCAGTGCCGATGACGATTCCAAGCTCAACTTCCCAATCCGTTTTTTCGGCGTCTTTGGGAATGATTACATCATCATTGGGCCCAACAATTGCGCTTGTTGCCTTCATGAACATCACAGGTTCTTCTGGTATCGCGAGCCCACTTTCTTCGGCGTGATCCGCATAATTCAAGCCAATACATAGGAATTTACCAACCTGACCTACACAAGGGCCAATTCGTTCTGTTCCGGACAGTTCTGGCAAAGATAACAAATCTATTTTGCGCAATTCTTCGATTCCGGCGTCGTTCAACACATCGCCGGAAATATCCGAAATAATTTCCGATAAATCTCGTATGGAACCATCCGCTGCCAGCGCAGCAGGTTTTTCTTGGCCCTTCGGGCCAACTCTCATTAGTTTCATCTTTTATCCTGTCTTAGTAAGTGGCTCGACCGCCTGAAAGGTCAAAAACAGCGCCGGTGGTAAAAGAATTTTCCGGCGATACAGTCCACGCGATCATTTTTGCGGCTTCTTCGACTTCTAGGAATCTACCGCGAGGGATTTTCGATAACATGTAATCGATGTGTTCCTGGCTCATCTGGTCGAATATGCGCGTGCGCGCTGCGGCTGGGGTCACACAATTGACCGAAATATCCAGTCCAGCTAACTCTTTACCCAATGACTTGGTCATGCCGATGACCGCAGCCTTTGAAGCTGAATAGGCTGAAGCGTTGGGATTGCCTTCTTTACCCGCAATTGATGCAACATTCGTGATCCGACCGTAACCTTGGTCTTTCATACCAGCGGCACAAACCTGATTAACATAAAAGGCACCGTGTAAATTGATATCGATTACTTTGTGCCATGTGTCGACATCGTAAGTGTCAAGTGGCGCATTAGGTCCTGCAATTCCCGCACTATTTACGAGTATTGTTGGCTTGCCAACCTTCTTACAAGTTGTGGCATATGCCTCTTGGACAGACGATAAATCAGTGATGTTGCATTCCACAGCAAATGCCGCTTCACCCAACTCTGCCATTGCATCTACATTCGAAGCATCAATATCCCAACTGACGACCTGATTGCCTCGCTCGATTAATACTTTTGCCACCGCAAATCCAATGCCCTGCGCCGCGCCAGTGATGACTGCTATCTGTTTCTCAACCATTTTTTCTCCCTAAGCCGCTTGGGCTTTGTAGCTAGACAGTTCAATATTTGGGTTGAGTTCGAGACCGAAGCCAGGAGCGTCACCCATTTTCATACGCCCATTTGTCGGAACATCTTCGTTAGTGAATAAAGTCCCAAATAATGGTAAAACCTCGGTGCCATCTGGGCTATTCGAGATAAATTCGCAGTATGGAGAGTGCGGCTGCGAAATCACAAAATGACTCGAATACGCACCACTGCCATGTGGAACCACTGGAAGATCATAGGCCGCGGCCATTGCTGACACTCGCAAGAGTTCGGTCATGCCACCCAACCACATAACATCGGGTTGCAAAATATCGACACAACGGCTTTCAATGAGTTTTCTGAATCCGTAGCGTGAATACTCGTGCTCTCCGGTTGTCCACTTTAACTGCGGATGCGCCTGCTTAAGCAATTTGAAGCCATCGACATCGTCGGGATGCAAAACTTCCTCCCACCAATCGATGTTTAGGTGCAAACAGGCTTTGGCCAACTCAATTGCATAGGGAACGTTCAGGGACATGTAGCAGTCGACGCGTAGTGGGAATTCGTCACCTACTTCCGCTCGATGGCGAGTTAAATACTCTACATTTTTCTGCAGCCCTGCGGCTCCGGCTGAAGGTCCGAATGGCAACGGAACTTTGCCGCCAATGAACCCTTTCTTTTTCGCTATATCGGGCCTTGGACCGGTACAGTAGAACTCGAGTGTCTCCCTGGTTTTGCCACCGATCATTGCCCAAACAGGCTCTTGTCGAATCTTGCCCAATAGATCCCAAATTGCCAAATCCACCACACTGATCGCTGCTAGTGGCAATCCTTTTCGGCCATAGAACATCGACGCCCGAAACATTTGATCCCATAGCATATTGGTGTTGCGTGGGTCCGCGCCACGAATGAATCGCGCAAAGTGCTTTTCAATGAGAAAGCCTGCCGGTTCTCCACCAAAACCCGTCGAAACACCGATGTTCCCACGATCATCCTCGACCTCGACTAGGATGGATCCAAGAACTCCTATTCCCCAACTCGTGCGGGACGCTCGATAGTTTTCATATCCAGACATCGGGTTGGAGATGTCAGAGTCTACAATCCAGTGGCCTTCTTTTTGAGAATGGTAGTCTCCTCCATCTCCTTTACCGCTGACGAGCGAAACACGAATATCTTTGATAATCGGATTGTTCATAGTTTCTTACTTTCAAGTTAGTGAGACAGCACGGATGGCAGCCACGTTGCGAGCTGCGGAAACGCAATCAGCAATCCCAGAGCGATCATCTGAATAAACATAAACGGTAGGACACCTCGGAAAATATCACCAAGACTGATTTCAGGTGGCGCTACGCTTTTGAGATAGAAACATGCTGGACCAAATGGTGGCGAGATAAATGACATTTGCATGTTCAAGCAGAACAGAATTCCAAACCAAACCGGGTCGAAACCGAGCGAAATAACGATGGGGACAAAAATCGGCATCGTCAGAATTAGAATACCGATCCAGTCCATAAACATGCCCAGCACCACTAAGATCGCCATCATCACCAACAAGATTCCGAGTGGTCCCAATGGCAATCCAGCCATTAGTCCTGTCAAGTATTTCGAGCCACCAATGATATTGAATACGCCTATCAGAGCCGCAGCTCCGAAGCTCAACCAGAACAAGCGCCCACACGTGTCCATAGTGGTAGCTAATGCTTGCTGCATGACGCTGAAGTTAAGTTTTCCGCGAAAAAACGCTACAGCCAGAGCGGCAACACAGCCGACACCTGCAGATTCTGTGACCGAAGCAATGCCACCATAGATACTACCAAGGATCCAAACAGCAATCAAAACGGGAGCCGCCATTTTTTTCAGGTATTTCAAACGCTCACGGAAAGGCAGACATTCGTCCTTAGGCAAGCCTGGTCCCGCATCTGGGTTCAATTGGCACAACACGAAAATGTAAAGAATATAGAGACTGGCGAGAAGAAGGCCTGGGATAACAGCAGCAATAAACAGCTGCCCGGTCGAGACACCCGCGGTCAGACCATAGAGAATGAGCACGATTGAAGGTGGAATCATCGTCCCAAGGGCACCACCAGAGGCCAATGTGCCTAATGCCAGGTGCTTATTGTACCCCAAACGGAGCAATTGCGGCAGTGCGACAAGACCAAGCATGACAACTTCGCCACCCACGATCCCAGTGATCGCAGCCAGAACAACGGCGACCAGCATGGTTTGCATGGCTACACCGCCCCGAAGCGCTCCAGCCCATACATACATTGCATCATAAAGATCTTTGGCGACTCCCGATCGTTCCAGAACAGTAGCCATCAAAACGAAGATCGGCACGGCGATTAGCGCCGGCTCTGTAACAAAGGCATAGATGCGACTTGCTAGGAGTGGCAGCGAACTGGGACCGATGAAGACCAGCGCCCCGACAACAGCGATAGATAAAGTAATGAACGCCAGTGATTGTCCCAGTAACATAAGGAACAAGAGCGCTCCCAGCATTCCCAGAGTGGCGTATTCGACAGATATTTCCACGATTATTCATAGCCTCCGGTATCAGATTTAGAGGCAGACTCGGTTTGCCCTCTCCAAACGCGCACGATATTCACCAAGTTCTGAAGAAACATCATGGCGAACGCCAATGGGATAAGCGGCTTGACCAATCCAGGCGCTGGAGGATTCCATGCCGATCCGGTACGCTGCCAACCAACCAGAGCTTTCCAGCCCCATTCGGCGGTAGCCCACGCCATCGCTCCACAAAGAACAGCTGCAAAAATCAAATTGAATAATTCAAGCCCAAGACGAGCGCGGGCTGGTAGAATCTCATGCAAGCTTGTAATGGCAATGTGGGAACGATGTTTAGTGCAATACGCGCCAGCAACAATAATTGCTGCTGCACTTCCATATAGCGAAACCTCGAATCCCCAGATTGTTGGTGCGTTGAAGAAATATCTTCCTATCACCTCGTAAAAAACGGCAAAAACCGTACTTAGAAAGAGCCAAGAGACAATTCGTCCTGACCATTCGGATATGGCATCAATAAAACGCATTCACCGCCCCCTTTCGAAAAATGTGCGGACGACAATTCATCGCCGCCCGCACAGCGCATATATTACTCAATCAGTCCGATAGTTCTTAGAAAGGACATTTGGCTATCATAAGCCCGACGGGAGAGATCGGACTTGGCCGCTGCATCTTCCCAGACCTGACGAGCGATATCGCGCATGGCCTGACGGTCTTCAGCACTCCAGATCACAACTTCAACACCATTTGCAGCATCAGTTGCCATAGCCTCACCTCGGTTAACCATGTCCTTGAGGTTAATTTGCGTCGCCAAATCACGCACAGCCATGTTTAGGATAGCTTTGATATCGTCCGGCTGCGCATTGTACTTGTCCAAATTGAACGAAACCGACAGAACCGGCAAAGAGTGAAAGTCCAGAAGCGGGAATTTAGCCACTTCATGGAAGCCGCCCTTGCTGTTCATTGCATAGCTTGAGATGTCTGCCGCATCTACAACACCTTTCTCCAAGGCCAGGAAGATATCAGCCATCCCCATGTTCACTGGAGAGGCACCCATCTCAGAGAAGATCGAAGACGCCAGGCCCTGTGGGGATCGAATTTTCACACCTTCGAAATCCGCAATTGTCCGGATCGGCTTAGTAGAGGCGACCGATTCGATCCCAGCATTGGCACAGCCAGCCAAATGCGCATTATAACCTTTATAGATTTCCTGCAGCAACTCCTTGCCGCCGCCAAGCTCACACCATGCCAGAGCTTGTGTCCAGTTTTCATAGCCACCAACGAGGTCTGCTAGCATCGCAAAGGCTGGATCGCGACCGGCAAAGTACGCAGGCGATGTAATGTCTCCGTCAACAATGCCAGCGCCAACGGCATCAATAGTTTCATTTGGAGGGACAACCGCGCCTCCAGGCATAAGTTCAAGCGTCAGGCGTCCGCCGAGCATTGCGTTTACTTCTGTGACCCAGTCCACCTCATTTTGATAGACAGCATGTCCTGCGGGCAGATGGCTTTGGATGCGCCATACTTCTTCGGCCGAGGCGGCACCTGCAAAAATAGCAAGTCCTGTAATCGCGCCGGTAAGTGTGTTAATAATTTTCATAGTGTCCTCCCTTGGATTTGGTTTAGTGGTATTACCAATTTGGTCTTACCACCATTATGATTGACCTGTCTACCGAAAATTTCGTATAGTCCTATTTCTATGGAGGTTTTAGATGACAGACGATGCATTTTCACAAGTTAGGCAAGAACCAGTTCGCCGCGAAGGACTGGCAGAAAAGGTGCTCCACCGCTTCTTGGGCTTGATCCGATCAGGTAATTTGCAGTCAGGTGACAAACTGCCATCCGAGCGTGACTTGATGGGTATATTTGGCGTTAGTCGCCCTCCGATTCGCGAGGCGCTAAGCGCACTAAACATTCTTGGAGTTGTCGAATCTCGGCATGGCGGAGGGGCGATGGTAACGGATTTAAATGCCCAGCGTCTTCTCGGACCACTTGATTTCTATTTAAGCATCTCAAAGCAAAATATTGGAGATATGTTCGACTGTCGCCAGTTGCTCGAGACCGAAGCTGCAGGACGGGCGGCTAGCAGCCAAGACAGCAAAGGAAAAGCTGAGCTTTCTGAGTTGGCAAGCTCACAAAAACAATTCAAGGACTCAGTTTCGTTTCGGATTGCCGACAAAGAGTTTCACGAAAAGATTTCCAAGCTCGCGGGAAACGAAATGTTGTCCCGGTTAAACGACGGATTGTACAACCTAGGTTTAGAAATCCGGCGTGAAGCATCGGAAGATGTGGCTACCGTCAAACAAAGCGTAAAGGAGCACATGCTAATTGCCGAAGCAATCTGTGACGGCGATCCTGATCGTGCTAGGCAAGAAATGACCAATCATCTAGTGTCCATTGAAAGGTCAACGCAGGAGATATTCTCAAAGCAGGAAGTAGCGCCTTAATGAAAAAGACTGAGTCACGGCCCCTTTTTAGCACTCTTTCAGTCTCGACTTGAATCTCCCAACACCGCTTATCTATTCTTTTTTGTAGGAGAGCAAAAAAGCGTTAGATCCGGAGAAGGGTACAAGCTTTTGCGCTTTTTCGTTAATTTCTGGCTAATTTCTTCTTAGCTGCTCGAACACGACCTAATAGTTGTGACTGCAATGCCTTTTGAGCAGTATAATCTGCAACGGATATGTCTCTTCTTTCATGCGGTGTGATCCGAGATTTCACGGCATCATCCCGTGATACGTCATCTTCGATTTGAGACGTGACAAAAAGGGTTTTCGGCAGAGGTAATGGACCACCCTGCCGCGTATAAGCGATTATTCTGACGGGTTGTTCCGCCGCGTGAGCATTATTCCACTGCAACGGCAGTTCCTTGGAAATGCAGCAGACCCCCTCCTAATCACCAAATTGACGGGGGAGCTGGATGCAATCACGTCACGCGCACTCGACGCACTCGGGCGGCTCATTGATCAAAACGGCAATTTCACCGAGCCTCCAATCTGTGCTGCCGCAAAAGATACATGGCGTTCAGACAACAATCACATCATGCAATATATTGCAGAGCGCGTGTATAAAGCCCCCAGTACCAGCGTATCCGTGCAGGCTATGTATGACGATTATCGCAACTGGTTTGCCTCTACTGGTTTGCGCGGTCAGCTGGGCCGCAAACAGTTTGCTAACCGTGTTGAGGCTGCTGACATAGCAAAATCATCACGGCGCAGTCAGGGCTACTTCTTCATGAATGTGAACCTGCGATGAGTGCGCCGGATGTACAAAGTGTACTTTGTGTAGGTTCTTCTGAAACCTCAAATAATAGAGATATTGGTCTTAATTTATCTCCTAGTTTTTTTAGAAAGTACACAAAGTACGCAAACTACACTCCTTGGCCTACGCCATGCGAAGTGGCAATTGAAATGCAGACAATGGCCAGTTGCGAGCATTTAGCAGCGGCAACTCGAGGCTGGGCAGCATTCGACTGGGCTGAGCATTGCCTAAAACAGGAGCGCAGCATAAACGAGGGCGACTTATGCGCGCGTTATATTTGGCGACAATGGCAAATAGGGTAATGCCAGCACGAACACCTCGTTCGTGCAGTAGATCCTCCACATTACGGAGTGCGAGCGGAAAACGAACCTACAACATCACAGCCAAGCGGATGATCTCAGGGCTCGTTTTAAAGTACCTGAATGGAGAGTGTTTTATCATACGGCGAGGCTACGAGACCGCCCTGCCCGTCTCAAGTTAGTTTTGTCTGCCAGTGTCCGCAGGAACGCGCGACTAAATATTGTTGGGATAAGCAATAAACAGGGGCTGGTTTTCACCAGCCCCTGTTTTGTTTTCTGTCGCAGGGTTTTATGCAAAATCCACAAACTTGCTAAACGGCATTTCCCGCAACCGCTGACCCGTTGCATCAAAAATAGCGTTCGCCAAGGCAGGGGCCGCAGGCGGAACAGGGGGCTCCCCGATACCGCGAATTTTACTGCCATTTTCCAAACCCGCCACATGAATACGAGGCGTTTGGTGCATCCGCATCCCTTCATGTGACCAGAAATTATCCTGTTCAGCGACACCATCCGTATAGGTGATTTCACAATTCATTGCGTGCCCAAGGCCGTAGATGACACCACCTTTGACCAAGTTGTCAAAGTTGATCGGATCAACGACTTTGCCAACCTCGGCTGCAATATAAACATCATCGATGCGAATGCCATCTTCTGTCACTGTGATGTCCACAACCTCGGCTGTGGCAACACCGAATGACAAACAAAATGCCAACCCGCGACCACGATTTTCGCCCAAAGGTGTGCCCCAATTCGACATCTCGCCCACTTTTTCCAAAACCTTTTTACTGGGGTCATGTGAGCACAAACGCAAACGTTCCGCCAATGGATCCGCACCGGCTGCACGGATCAATTCATCCATCATCCCTTCATGAAAGAAGGCGTTTGTAGACGCGCCAACAGAGCGCCATGAACTAAGCGGCGCCAAGGGTTTCGCGCGATACCCGGTAACGCGATAGTTTGGAACATCAAAGGGCTGCTCCCACGCACCCGTCACGATAATCGCATCTGGTCCAGGCAATGAAAGTCCCTGACGCGCCATTTGTGAGGCCACAACGGATGGCATTGCAATCCCCGGATCCAGCGCCGAAACCTGACCATTTGCCACACGCCCCGAGGCCCGCGCCATTGCGATCTGGCGGGTATAGTCATGCATCATATCCTCTTCACGGCGATACGTTAGTTTGATCGGCGTGCCCTTGTACTCCATCGCGACTTGCACCGCTTGACGCGCAACATCGTCTTCTAATCGGTGGCCAAAACTGCCGCCCATCATCAACACATGCAGGTGAATTTGATGACGTTCAAACCCTGTCAATTTGGCGACATTGTTTTCGATAAAACGAGGGATCTGGGTGCCTGTCCAAATATCAATCCGATCATCTGTCATCAAAACAGTGGCATTGATCGGTTCCAACGGAGCGTGCGCCACATAAGGCGCACGGTATTCTGCCGTTAGAACATCGCCTTTGGCAAGATCGGCTTCGACGTCCCCGTCATCACGGTTTTGAATTTCCTGCTGATCTTCGTTAAATGCATCAGACAGTGCCTGCCAATGCCCCTCCATAGTGTCGGGCATATCGGATTTGGGCCAATTTGCGTTGATCATCTCTGCGGCTTGAAACGCGCGCCATGTGTTATCGGCAACCACAGCAATCCCGTTCATTACAGGATGCACACCCTGAACGCCGCGCATATTTAGCGCATCAGTCGCATCATAATCTGTGGCCGTCGCACCGCCCTGATGAGGGTTCAACTTAACCGTTGCATGCAACATTCCCGGCAGTTCAAAATCGATACCGTAGTTTTGCGTTCCTGTTGATTTCGCTTGAATGTCCAATCGCTGCATCGGTTTGCCGATATAGCGCCATTCGCTTTCTGCACGTAATTCAACGTCACGCACAGGATCCATGTCCGCAGCAGCAGAAGCCAGAGATTGATAGCTAAGTTCCTGACCATCTGGCAGAATAACATGGCCAGAACGGGTTTTCATACGCGTGACATGCACACCCGTTTTTTCATGCGCTGCTGCCTTAAGCGTTTCGCGTGCAACCGCACCCGCCTGACGCAGCTTTTCGTACCCATCGGGCACAGTGGTCGAACCACCCGTAATCTGCAGACCTATGAATTTCATAGCCGCATCCGCAACTGTGCGCATGCTTTGGGCCATGACCCCGTCATCAGTGGGTTTAAATGGCACAGCTTCGCTGGCGATGGCCGTGTTGTAATAGGTTGCGCTAGGAGGGCCGGGATCAACGTTAATCTGATCTAGATCGACATCCAATTCCTCGGCGATCAGGGCCGCCTGAATGGAGTAAGCGCCCTGCCCCTTGTCCGCGCGTGGCGTGATGAGAGTAATGCCATTGGCATCAATCTTTACATATGGTGTGATCGCAGCTTCGTTCGCACCCAAGTCATCTAGCAGGGGATTTTCCCCTTCGCTGCGATATTTATAGACTCCAAATGCTACACCACCAACAACCGCAGCAGACCCAATCAAAAAGGTGCGGCGGGCAATTTTTCCTAAACGGCTCATCCCTAAGCTCCTTTCATGGTTTGGGCTGCGGTTTTTACAGCCGCGCGAATACGCGGAAATGTCCCACAACGGCATAGGTTGCCCGACATCGCCTCATCAATGTCTGCATCCGTTGGCTCGGCATTTTGCGACAATAGCGATGCCGCCTGCATGATTTGACCCGATTGGCAGTATCCACATTGCGCAACCTGATGTTCTGCCCATGCCGCCTGCACCGCGTGCATTGCATCAGGGGTCCCAAGGCCATTAATCGTCGTGACAGCGCCATCAACATCCCCAACAGATGTTTGGCATGAACGCACAGCAACACCATCGATATGCACCGTACACGCCCCACAGGCTGCTACCCCGCAACCATATTTAACACCTTTGATATTCAATTCATCCCGCAGCACCCACAGCAGCGGCATGTCTGCTTCGACATCCACATCATGTTGCGTGCCATCAATTGTAATTTTCATGGCCAAGCCTTCCCTTAGACAATTTTACTTAACTTCATCTTACAAATTAACATTTTTCGTAATTTTGTAAAGCAGTGCTTTGACATTTTATCACAAATTGTTAAACCGTAAATATGAACGATAAAGACAATAAAATCCTTTCAGCAGCCTACGACAGTTTCATACGATACGGCGTTAGACGGACAACGATGGGTGACGTTGCACAGGCCGCAGGTGTATCGCGCCCTACGCTTTACGCCTCATATCCAAACAAAGAAGAACTATTGGGCGGCGTAATCCGTCAGCGCTACACAGATTTGATACGAAATATTCGTACACAAGCAAAGGAAGCTGCGTCTATAGATGTTAAATTAGACATCTATTTCGAACATGCCATTTTATCCCCGTACGATCTTTCTCAAAACTGGCCCGATGCCGAGGACGTTTTTGAATTTGGAAATCAAAGCGCAGTTGACGCCTTTGAGGCCGCTCTGATCCAGCAGAAGGACCTGTTATCAGAACTTTTTACAGATCATGCAGAAAATATTAACGCGCATAAATCAAGCATTCATGAATTGTCTGATTTCACCGTGGCCTGTGCCAACAAGTTGAAAAAGAACGAGACTAAAAGACAGATTTTAGAACACCGGTTGAACACGCTGAAAATTGCGATTCTTGCTGTGGTCAAAGCTGCATAAATACTCGCAAAGGTGCTGTCAGACAAATGAGAACAAGCATCAGATTGCTGCCACAGCCTAAATCTATGCGCTCAATAATTGACGCCACCCAGCGAGAGTAGCGGCACGGATTAGCTTGAAATTGGTGCGTGAATAGCGATGGCGTTCCTGCAAGCCCACACACCCAACCTAACCCCACACCCACCCCACATCTCTCTCGAGACGCAGGATGGTCTCTAACACCTGAAGTCGAATGCGAGGTCGAAGCAATTTATAGTCCGGGAACTTTCACCTCCTCCACGATCTCTCGCTTCTGCGCGTCAGATATCCCTGCAGAATACAGCCCGTAGGTCAGCTTATTGGCGGAGCGTGCGGAGTGATGGCCAACAAGACTGGCAGTGAAATGCTCAGGAACCCCTGTGCGCTCACACTCGGTGATGAACCACTTGCGGGTGGAGTGGAACACGGTGCCGCTGAGCTCTGGATGACGTCTGCGCAACCTGGCATAGGCCTTCACTACCTTGTCCACGCTGAGATACGGGAACAGCCTACCAGACGTTGGCAGGGCGGTATCCAGCAGGTTCTCCAACACCCCATGCAGTGGCACCTCCCGCTCTGCGGCCTTGGACTTCAGCAACCGAACCGCATTAGGCCTGATACTAACAAACCGCCCCAGGTTCCCCTTTGCTATGATGTCCTCTGCCATAAGCCCACAGATCTCCCCCGAGCGCATGCCTGTCAGCAGCCCGAAGAGCAGTGCACTGTGCAGTACCCTGTCCTTGGCTGCCAATAAGACGCTGACCTGCTTATCCGTCAGCACTCCATGGGGATGAACCTCTGGCCGGTCTTTGACCTTGAGGGCCTCCCAAGGGTTTGCTTCCAGCTCCCCTTCGCCAACACACCAGTCAAGGAACTGAGACATCTGCTTGAGGATGCGAGCCTGGGTCTGGGGTGCCAGAGTGACACCCTCAGA
>MDSX01041331.1_pt1 | contig 12701 bp, 7 predicted proteins | sample 811141 | NCBI WGS metagenome assembly MDSX01 (sample SAMN05326642, study PRJNA326480) | marine metagenome | isolation source: seawater | place: Atlantic Ocean: South East | collected 2010
GTTGCCCCCATTGTCCAATATTCCCCACTGCTGCCTCCCGTAGGAGTCTGGGCCGTGTCTCAGTCCCAGTGTGGCTGATCATCCTCTCAGACCAGCTACCGATCGAAGCCTTGGTGCGCCGTTACCACACCAACAAGCTAATCGGACGCGGGCCCCTCCCAAGGCGATAAATCTTTCCCCCTCAGGGCACATCCGGTATTAGCGACCGTTTCCAGTCGTTATTCCGAACCTTAGGGCAGGTTCCCACGCGTTACTCACCCGTGCGCCACTTTCCACTACCCGAAGATAGCTTCTCGTTCGACTTGCATGTGTTAGGCATGCCGCCAGCGTTCGTTCTGAGCCAGGATCAAACTCTCAGGTTGAATTCCAAGTTAACAAACCAACTTATAACAAAAGTTAAAATGCTAACTGAGATCAACAGAGCCCGTCCCGCACATCACAACCAATACCAATTAAGGTAATGGTCATAGCGTAGTTTTGTTTTAGGATGCTTATCTCGAAAGATAACACAATCCTAAAGCACGCTAAGAGATACACAAGACAGACTGATTATGAAACGCTTACTGCAAAACAAACCAACGCCGCCTGCGCATCCCTTCCGATTATTTCCACAATGTCAAAAAACAAAATCCTCGCCAAGAACGATTGAGTGGTTTTACGTCCACTACCAACACTATTCCTGCAAAGACCTACGACTAGTTGTAGCCGCAGAGAAAATGTTTATAGACAGCTTTGGAAATTTAAGCAAGTAAAGAAAAGGCTATTATCAACATAAAACAAAAAAAATTATAGACTGTTTTTAAATGATACTTTTTTAAACACGTTAGTTTCAGTTTTTCCTTTAACTTGGGAAATAATACAAGGTTGATTTAGAATTAATACTGAAAGCGTTTTATAACAACCCAAGTTCACGCAATTCCTCCTCCATTTCAGAAGGCATGCCAACGCCAACCTCTTGATTTGATGTTAAATCAAGAGGCGCATCGGATTGTTCTAAATAACGCCAGCCCTGGAAGGGTCTGTAGGCTCGATGTTCTGTTCTAATTAATTGAGGATCTAAGATTAATCCGCACCTTTTTTTACCCTCCAAATCCTCCAAATCATCAACCCTAATTATTCTTTGTCGCACTCGAATTTGGCGCCGGATTACCCAGTAAAGTGACCCATGGTCGATAATCTCTTGTGATCTTTTAGGTTTGTTTCTCGTGATGTGAATATTTACTGGTAGCCGACCATTTTCAGAAGATTCCCTGCGGCGAGTAGCTTGAAGTTGTTCTAATTGACCAACTGCTGTGATTCCAACGCAGAGCTTAACAAGATTAACCATCACCACAATACCCCATTAGGTAGATACCCAAGTATTTGCCACCAGAGCATCACAAGTGGATTAAGAATAACAAAACTTATTAATCCAATTAAAGCAGTAATTTTTATACCCGCTGACATTGGCACACCCGCCAACTGCATCCCAACAATTATTGGAGGAACTTGATAAGGAAGCCAAACAGTTGAAAATCCAACAACTTGCGTCATCAAAACAGTTCTAAGTTCCAATCCGGACGCACTGCTTAAGTCAGCAGCTATCGGAACCAGTATAGCGGGCACACCAGGCATAGTAGCGAAAAATCCTAGTAACATAGCTATACCGCTAAGCACAAAAAACCCTCGGACGGGGTCATCTGGCGATAGGTCAGATGCGTGAATGACATAGTCGCTAATAAATGCGCCCAACCCAGTATCGGCTACCACTGCTCCAACACCAATGATACCCGCTACATACAGTAAGGGATTAATTGGTACTTTTTCTTTGAAAGTTCCGGGAGAAACAACGCCCAGTAAAGGGAGCAGACACAAAATTCCAACCCCCAAGGAGATCCAAGCTGGCGCGACACCATGGACCTTGTCCGTAGACCACAAGAATAATGCTAATATTAAGAAGAACGAAAGTCTCCGTTCATCCGTAGTAAACGCAGTGATTGTTGGTGAACTGCGCGGTTCTAATTTAATGTTCATTTCAAAGTTCTTTCCTTTTGGCCCAAATAACCAAACCACACATAACCAAATCACAAACGATTTAAGGAACCCAAGTACAGGGAAATGGAGGACCAAATAGCTAAAGTAATGAAATTGGATTCCCTGGAAAGCCTCCGCAGCCCCCATTAATACATTGTTTGGCACATTTGCAGGCAAAACGGACGTTGATCCTAGATATGCAGTAAGAACGGTTGCCATAACGATTCCATTCCGAGGAGAACTACCCACGGAATACCCCAGCGAGTCGCCTAACGCCAACGTAATCGGAATAAGTAAAACAACTCGGCTTAGAGTCGACGGCATCAGAAATATCAATAAAATATTAAGGACAATAACTACAGCAATAACTGAGCTGTAATTTCCTTTAATACGGTGAATAATTGATTTTGCTACCCTTCCTCCCAGCCCTGTTTTTTCAACGGCAACCCCTATAATCAAACCGCCAAAGACAAGCCAGAAAGCACTGGAATTAAACCCAGAGAAAACTACTTCGGGGGGCGAAATAGAGAGAACTACAGCAAGGAAGAAAAATATTAATATTGCAAGTTGTTCCGAAACGAGTCCTGTTGCCAGCATGCCCACTGTCAACAAAACTAATGCACCCGCAAATGCTAAATTTTCGGGAAGGTATTCCGAAGAAATCAAACTCAATGATATCGAACACAGTAATATGAGAGCTAAAATAAAACCACGAACAGATAACGAAGTACGAAGGCTCAACGATAAATGCTGCATTTTAATGAAAGATCGGCTATGCATTATTTAAGTGCTTGGATCAGCTTCAAAATCTAATAACTCATCCCCCTCATTAACGACATCACTCTCGGCAAAGTGCATTTCTTTGACGGTACCATCTGCAGGAGCAAGAATAGCATGCTGCATTTTCATCGCTTCTAAAACCAATAATGTTTCACCTCTTCTGACCTTATCTCCACCATATTTTTCTATAGAGATTATTTTTCCTGGCATGGGCGCTTTTAGGCTATTTTCAACATCAACATTTTCATTCTTCACACTAAAACTATCTAACCAACTAATCTGCCGCGCTCCATCCTGGAGAAAAAGCGTGGCAGCGCGGTCCTCAAGGCATATATTTAATCTTGACAGGCTATTACTTTGGGAGTGAGTGACTGTACAGTATTTTTCGTTATGCCAGTCAATCTTAATGGTATATTTCTTTCTTGGTGATGGCTCTATCACGTCATAATCATCATTTGATATAGATAATAAAATTTCATGATTAGCATCAGTGTCACAGATTATAACTTTATGTCTGTTTAATGCATTTAAACGCCACCCATTCTTTAAGTCCCACGGGGTTGATTTGGATCTTGAAGAAACTATGCGTCCGTGGTCCATCCGGGTCCGCTTTTGTAATATAGCTGCAGCCAAGAGGATCAATAAATCGCCAGAGAGGGGTAGAGTTTTCGCTAGAAGTTGCTCAGAGTGTTCGTCTATAAAATTAGTGTGTAAAACAGGCTTCAGAAAAGCTTTATGCCTTACTAATCTCGTTAAAAACGGTTGGTTAGACACTAGCCCCGCGATCTCTGTCTCGGTTAATGCAGAAGTTAAGATACGTAAAGCCTCTGTTCTGTTAGAACCGTGGGCGCTCAACTTAGCAATCATGGGATCGTAATAAACAGACACAGTGTCACCTTTACGAACCCCACAATCAATTCTCACCTTTTTCGAGGGAAGTTTTAAATGAGATATTATCCCTGTTTGAGGACGAAAATCAGTAGGGTCTTCTGCATATAATCTAGCCTCAAAAGCATGGCCATTTTGCTTAATTTCTTCTTGCGTTAGTGGCAAAGCTTCACCGTTAGCAACCCTTATTTGCCATTCCACCAGATCAACACCTGTGATCAGCTCGGTAACCGAATGCTCCACTTGTAATCGCGTATTCATTTCAATGAAGTAAAACCCTTCTTGATTCAAAACAAATTCAACCGTGCCCGCCCCTTGGTATTTAATTGTCTGAGCTACAGTCAAAGCCGTTTGGAAAAGTGCCCGCCGAATATCTGATGAGATCTCGGGCGCAGGTGCTTCCTCTAAAACTTTTTGGTGTCTCCTTTGAATAGAACAGTCGCGTTCGAATAAATGAACAAGATTGCCAAATTTATCACCAAAAATCTGCACTTCTACATGACGTGGTTTTTTTATATATTTTTCAATTAGCAAACGATCATCAGCAAAAGCTGCTTTAGCCTCCTTTTGCGCCAGGGTTAACGATTCATCAATATTTTTTGAGGACTCGACCAGACGCATCCCACGACCACCGCCTCCCGCACTTGCCTTTATTAATACAGGGTATCCAATTTCTTCAGCACGCGCCTTTAAATAGTCTAAGCTCTGTTCACACCCATGATATCCGGGCACTAAAGGTATATTCGCTTTCGCCAAGACCACTTTAGATATTGCCTTCGACCCCATATCATTGATATTGGAAGCAGATGGCCCAATGAAAATAATACCAGCTTTCATACATGCGTCGGCAAAACTAGCATTCTCCGATAAGAATCCGTAACCAGGATGAATGGCGTCACTGTTAGTATCTACTGCAGCAGTAATGATTGAACTAATATTTAGATAGGAGTCAGCCGCCTGAGAGCCGCCTATGTGGACAGCTTGGTCACAAGAGTTAACATGTAATGAGCCTTTGTCTATGTCCGAATAGACAGCTACGGTCGCAATTCCCATAACCTTTGCCGTACTAGCTATCCGACATGCTATTTCACCTCTATTAGCAATTAATATTTTTCGAATCATTTTGATCCCCAAACAAAACTTGGCTCGAATTGCAATGTAAGACTGCGCATAAAGTTTAAGTCTCTGTTGTATGCAAATTCTTGCTACAATCCAAATAAATAAGTTTGCTTTTTTACCTAAGAGAATTCTCAAATATATTGGTGCTTACCCATTTAAATTATTTTCAAAATTAATTGAGCTTGAAGACGCACTTGAAACCATACAATAGAGGTTACATTTAAGGGGCGAGGGTCAAGGTTTATGCAATGGTTTATAAATCCTCACATTTCCTACTCCACAATCATTATCTAATAAAAATTGGATGCTCCGATATGGCCCCAACCTCAAATTACAATGTGTCTTCTAAAGACAGTAGAAGTAAAGATTGGAAAACCATCAAAACGTTGATGCCGTACTTATGGCCAAAAAAGGAGTGGGGTATAAAAGTTCGAGTTTTGACAGCACTAACCTGTTTGGCACTCGCAAAAATAGCCACCGTAATGGTGCCCGTCTTTTATAAAGATGCAGTAGATTTAATCTCTCAAGATCAAACATTTGTTATTTCTGCTCTCTTTGGGATACTAACCGCATACGCGATTGCACGTATAGCTCAACAAGGCTTTGCCGAATTACGCGAGTTCTTTTTTGCCCGGGTTGGTCAGCGTGCTATTCGTAAAGTAGCTTTAAAGACATTTAGACACCTCCACTCGCTATCCTTACGGTTTCATCTAGATCGGCAAACGGGGGGATTATCTAGGGCTATTGAACGTGGCATTAAAGGAATAGAATTTCTTCTCAATTTTATGCTTTTTAGCATCTTACCGACATTAGCTGAAATAATTTTAGTTTGTGGTATTCTTTGGGCGCTTTTTGATTTTTGGTATGCTTTCGTAGTTTTCATAACTGTTTCTATTTATGTTGGTTTTACAGTTACGGTAACTGAGTGGCGTATGAAATTTCGCCGCCGAATGAATGATATGGATTCTAAAGCAAATACGCGAGCGATTGATAGCCTATTAAACTATGAAACAGTCAAATATTTCGGTAACGAGGAGCACGAGGCCAAACGTTTTGACCGAGCACTTCGGCGCTATGAAAACGCCGCGGTTAAAAGTAAAACCACCCTATCTTTAGTCAATATTGGTCAGGGTTTTATTATATCAATAGGTCTCACACTCGTAATGGTAATGGCCGGCCTCGACATTGAAAGCAACGAAATGACGGTAGGCGGTTTTGTTATGGTTAACACCTATCTACTTCAACTATTCATACCCCTAAATTTTTTGGGGTTTGTATACAGAGAAATTCGACAATCTTTAACTGATATGGAGGCAATGTTTAATCTTCTAAGCGAAGAAGTCGAAATCGAAGATCCTATTGATATCAATCCGTTAAAGGCGACTGGTGGAAGCCTTCTTTTTCATAACGTTCATTTTGCCTACGAACCTAATCGTCTAATATTGCAAGGTATAAGTTTTAGTGTGAGAAAAGGAGAAACACTCGCTATTGTCGGAATGTCAGGAGCCGGAAAATCGACGATTGCACGACTACTATTTAGATTTTACGACGTAACATCAGGAAAAATCGAAATCGATGGCCGAGACATAAGAGAAACAAGCCAGAAAAGCCTCAGAAAAGTAATAGGCGTTGTTCCTCAAGATACAGTTTTGTTCAATGATTCTATTTTTTACAACATTGCTTATGGCAAACCAGAGGCCTCTCCGTCCGAAGTTGAGAATGCGGCTCGATTAGCAAGCATACACGATTTTATTATGACACTTCCAGATGCATATAATACATCCGTGGGGGAACGCGGACTAAAATTATCAGGCGGGGAAAAACAGCGCATCGCAATAGCGAGAACAATATTAAAAAAACCAGAGATATATCTTTTCGATGAAGCAACATCGGCTTTAGATTCGCATACAGAGAAACAAATACAGGCTAGCTTAGCGAAAATATCAAAAGAACACGCTACACTCATTATAGCACACAGGCTCTCAACAGTTGTGGAGGCGGATGAAATTATAGTGCTGAAAAATGGAGAGATCGCCGAACGTGGCCAGCATCTACAGCTTTTAAATGAAAAAGGAATCTACTCTGAAATGTGGAATAAACAACAAAAAACTGCAGAAACAATTCCACTTAAAGCTCAATCTATTTTAAATAGCTCCGTTTAACAAAATTTATTTTTGAAGCGACACTAAACTTCTATTTAATGCAGATTATCGGTTTTTAACCGATAATCTTTCTATTATTAAATTTTCTATTACTTATTTTTAGCCAATCTCGACATTAAATTTCGTCTCTGCCATACTCAGTAGTTTAAAGCCTACCCTACAAGATGCACAGCAAGGGAGACGGAGGCTATGTCCAGAAACCCAAAGCAAGTTTTGAAAGCCATGGAAGCCCTAGAGCAGAAAGTTCTATGGCTATCTATGTGGACTATTCATAATGCTAATCATATTAGAAAAAATTTAGACGGCTTGAAGGTAGGAGGGCACCAAGCATCATCAGCTTCAGTCGCCACAATAATGACTGCATTATATTTTGATATCTTAAACCCCGAGGACAGAGTTGCAGTCAAGCCTCATGCCAGCCCAGTTTTTCATGCAATTCAATACATGATGGGACGACAATCTAAGAGTGCCTTAGAGAGATTCCGAGCATTGGGTGGCGCTCAATCCTACCCTTCAAGAGTTAAAGATACAGATGAGGTCGATTTCTCCACAGGCTCCGTAGGTCTAGGCGTAGCAATGACACTTTTTGCTTCGATGGTACAGGATTTCACCCGGCTCCATAAATTAGTCCAAACATCCAACCAAGAAACAAGCTCAACAGGCCGTATGATAGCTGTTATGGGCGATGCTGAATTAGATGAAGGCAACGTATATGAAGCAATGTTGGAGGGATGGAAATATGACGTTAGAAACTTATGGTGGATCATAGACTATAATCGGCAAAGTTTGGATGGAGTAGTTTCCGATGGTTTATTTAAAAAAATACAAGAATTTTTTAGCAATGTTGGTTGGAATGTAGTTTTACTAAAATATGGGAAGAAACTAGAGCGAGTTTTCTCGCTACCCGGTGGAGACGTTTTAAGAGACTGGATCGATGATTGCCCGAACGATTTGTACAGTGCATTAACGTATAAAGGCCAATCAGGAGAGAAAAGCGTATGGCGCACGCCATTGAAGAAAGATCTGCGAGGTGTCCATGGAATAAAATCTATACTAGAGGATCATGACGATGAAATGCTTCATCTACTCATGACGAACTTAGCAGGCCAGGATATGGAGTCTGTATTAGAAGCTTTTAATGGCGTTCAAGATGACACTCCCCAGTGCTTTATAGCATACACGATCAAAGGATACGGTACCCCCTTAGCAGGACATCGGGATAATCACGCAGGGCTAATGACGCCTGAACAAATGGATGTTTTCCGAGACGAGTTAAATATTCCCCATGGAGAAGAATGGTCACCCTACGATCATATCGCAATTGCATCCAGCGAAGCAGAACGATGGTGTCTTGATAGTCCATTCAATCAAAAACAATCTAGGGTTTATGATGCAGCAAAAGTACCAATTCCCGACAGTTTATCTAATAAATATCGTAAAAAAATTTCAACCCAAGCGAGCTTTGGAAATATCCTTCATGAATTAAGCCGGGGCAATACGGCCCTCGCTAGCAGAATAGTTACCACTTCTCCAGATGTATCCGTATCGACTAATTTAGGTCCATGGGTCAACCAACGTGGCGTGTTCAGCCTTGACGTACGGAATGATGTATTTCGTGATGAAAAAGTAGCATCCGCCCAAAAATGGCTGCGGCATGGTGGTGGGCAACATATGGAGTTGGGAATTGCCGAAAACAATCTATTTATAATGTTGGCAGCACTTGGACTTTCAGGTCCTGTTTTTGGGACACGCCTGCTGCCAGTGGGAACTCTTTACGATCCCTTCATAGCTCGTGGTTTAGACGCTCTGAATTATGCATGTTACCAAGATGCTCGATTTATGTTGGTGGCCACACCGGCCGGCATCACGCTAGCACCAGAGGGAGGGGCTCATCAGTCTGTATCTACTCCCTTAATAGGCATGGGACAACCAGGTCTGATATCTTTTGAGCCCACTTATGCAGATGAACTGGCTGTTATTATGAAATGGGGCTTCGAATATATGCAGGAAGATGATGGAGGATCTATTTATTTAAGACTTTCCACTAGGACCATTAACCAACCACAACGAACGATAACTCCCCAATTAGAAAAAGATATTCTGGAGGGCGCATATTGGATGATTGAACCAAACAAAGACAGTCCGTTAGCGATAATATATACAGGAACAGTCGTTCCAGAAGTATTGGATGCATTCAACGATTTAAAAGAGGATATACCCGGTTTAGGTTTATTATCGATAACATCTTCTGATCGGCTTTATCACGACTGGCAAAGATCGCTAACAGTTAGTGAGAACCGAGAGCAACCGCATCTTGAGCGTCTTTTTTCGCGACTTAATAGGAAGGCGGCACTTATAACTGTTCAAGATGGTCACCCGGCTAATTTATCATGGATTGGGGCAACAACAGGGCGAAGAGTATACCCTCTTGGATTAACTGAGTTCGGTCAGTCCGGTAACCTCCCAGATCTCTTTCGCACTTATAAAATTGACGCTGATGCTATTATTCAAATGGCTGCAAGAGCGAGCATTGATCTAGCTTCTCCGAGATAATGGACGTGCCATTTAAAATAGCTTTTCAGCCCATTTTAGATCCTCTGGACGATTGATGTTAAAAAATGGATCTACCTCTTTAAATTTAAATTTCACTACCTTCAAGTTATAACAGCTTGTCCATTCATCTATCTTTCTAACTCCATCTTCTATCACTGCTTTCTTTAATTGATCATATAGAGAAACGGGCCAAATACCAAAGACAGGATGGCGCCTATCTCCTGAGGCTGCACACGCTAATTGCACGCCATCTTTTGTAACTGCACCATAGAGTTTAGATGCGAGATCCATTGGAAAAAATGGTGTATCAGCTGGGAAGGTAACCAGCCACTCACAGTTGGGACGATGCTTCATGCTCCACTCCAAGCCCGTTAGGACACCTGCTAAAGGACCTGCAAAGTTTTCGGCTTGATCTGAAGCAACGGGAAGATTGTATTGGTCAAAACGATCGGCATCACCATTGACATTCAGCAGTAAGTCACTGACTTGCGGAGAAGCCCGGTCAATTACATGTTGTAAAATTGTTTTTTTCCCCAACTTCAACAGGCACTTGTCCCCACCGCCCATTCTTCGCGATTTACCTCCCGCCAACAACACACCCAAAATATTTGCAGAAACCATTTTATCTAACCGTCCGTCTCAATACTCGACTTGCGTTTCATATTCTTTGGCTCAGACTTAACTTCTTTTAGATTTGCATCGTATAAAATTCTTTCCATCCCACTTAGTACAGTAAATCTGCGTCCCTTCGCCCTACCTATTAATGTTAAGCCCGCTTCTATAGCTAATTCAACACCCCAAGCTGTGAAACCTGATCTCGATATCAAAATCGGAATTCCCATTTGAACAGTCTTAATAACCATTTCACTCGTCAACCGACCAGTAGTATAAAAAATCTTATCCTCCGCAGATATCCCTTTTAAGCACATATACCCCGCTATTTTGTCAATAGCGTTATGACGACCAACATCTTCCATATATACCAATGGTTGATCTTCTCGACATAATACACAGCCGTGAATAGCACCTGCCTTTAAATATAAACTGGGTGTAGAGTTAATTTTTTGGGACAAAGAGTAAAGCCATGTTGTTTTTAAGATAGTTGATGAGCTTATGGATATCTTCTCGAACTTCTCCATTAAATCCCCAAAAACTGTTCCTTGCGCACAACCCGATGTTAAGGTTTTTTTCTTTAATTGCTGTTCAAAGTCAGTCTCTCTTTTCGTACGGACAACAACAACATCGATATCACTGTCATAGTCAATTGAAATTATTTCATCATCCATACGTAACATATTCTGATTTAACAAAAACCCAACCGCTAGCATGTCTGGATAATCACCAACAGTCATAACTGTCACGATCTCTTGGCCATTTAGAAAAATTGTCAGTGGACGCTCGATCACAACAGATGTTATGATCTTCGTTCCCTCCTGATCTTGCCCAACTACACTTTGAGTAAGTGATGGGTTTTCTGGAAGAGGGCCTAAAATATAATCTTCAAACACTTTTTGCATAGAAAACTCACTCAAAATAAAACGATAAAGAGTAGGATAAATTATATATCCTTCTTATTTAATACGCTCAGCAGGAAATCATACCAAAATTTTTATTTTCGAGCATCTTCTAAAATAATATCGGAAGCCTTCTCTCCAATCATTATCGTTGCTGCGTTTGTATTTCCAGATACCGTTGTGGGCATTACTGAAGCGTCCACTACCCTTAACTTTCCTAATCCATGAACACATAACCTCTCATTGACAACGGCATTTCTATCATTCCCCATTCGGCATGTGCTGGTAGGGTGCCAGTTAGATTGAATGATATCTCTAGCTGCTTCTAGAAGGTTTTCCTCACCTTCAATACTTTTCCCTGGGGTTAATTCTTTTTCAAAAAAATCACGCATGGACTCTGCTTCCATCAAATTGCGACAAATCGTCATCGCTAATACTGCTGACTTTCGATCCTCTTCAGTTTCCAATAAATTATGAAAAATAGCTGGCGCTTCTTTTGGGTCACTTGATTTTATATGAACCCAACCGCGGCTTTGAGGACGAAGTAGTGTTGCACCTAATGTAACACCTGGGTAGATATCTAATTTCCTAGCTTCCAAACTTTCATACGTGCCTGGAAACACTTGTATTTGCAGGTCAGGTGAGGACAGCTCCTCTCGTGTTTTTGTAAAGGCACTGATCGGAAGCGTAGGCATGCTTAGAACCCCTGACCTCTTGAACAGATATCTCAGTGCTGAATAAACTGCACGGAAACCATGTACTTGTTCGTTAAATGTGACTGGTTGGGCTATACGCCAACGCATTCTTATAATTTGATGGTCCTGTAAGTCATGCCCAACACCACTCAAATCATGAATAACCTGTATTCCAAAGTTTTTTAGACGCTCTGCTTGTCCCACGCCGGACAATTCCAATAATTGCGGTGAGTTAAAGGCTCCTCCTGATAAAATAATTTCACATCTAGCATTTGCTACGTGTGAAGCGCCATCAACCAAATAACTTAGCCCCGACGCCTCTTTCCCTGTGAATAATATTTTTTCTGCTAACGCTCCCGTTAAGATATTTAAATTAGCTCTTTTTTTAATAGGATCCAAAAACGCCCGAGCCGAGCTGCATCGTCGTCCATTTCGAATTGTTGCCTGATGATACCCAATTCCTTCTTGATCTAAACCATTAATATCATCGTTTTGGGGAATACCAATTTCTATGCCCGCCTTAATCAGTGCGTCACATAATTTATTCGGCTCTGATAAATCAGATACAGAGAGTAGCCCTCCAGCGCCTCTTAGTTCGCTAGCTCCTCTTGAATTATCTTCAGACTTCTTAAAATAAGGCAATACATCGTCATAGGACCAGCCTCTGTTACCAAGTTGAGCCCAATGATTAAAATCATCTACTTGGCCTCGCACGTAAACCATGCCATTAATGGAGCTAGACCCCCCAAGAACACGCCCCCGAGGCAAAAAATATGCTTGATTTCGGCAATATGGTTCAGGCTCACCCTGATAGCACCAATTCACAGCCGGGTTATTAACGTTTTTTCCAAACCCTAGCGGGATATGAACCCAAAAGTTTGTGTCAGTTGGGCCAGCCTCGATTAATAATACGCTAGTACTCGGATCCGCGGATAGTCTATTAGCCAAAACGCACCCCGCAGACCCAGCTCCAACGA
>MDSX01068853.1_pt1 | contig 12700 bp, 12 predicted proteins | sample 811141 | NCBI WGS metagenome assembly MDSX01 (sample SAMN05326642, study PRJNA326480) | marine metagenome | isolation source: seawater | place: Atlantic Ocean: South East | collected 2010
CCAACTTTTCTTAGAGCGTCAGTCCATTTCTTGTAAGAAGCATCAGAAGCTCCTTTGGGAGTATATAAACCTCTCCAGTTAACGGCTACAACGTCTATACCTTGCTCTTTTGCAGTTGGAATATCCTCAAAGCCAGGAATTCTTTCATCTGTAAAAGATGCTAGAACCCTCACATCGCCTGATTTGATAAAACCAACAACACCTGATATATCTCCTGTCATAGCAGAAGTAAATCCACCTACAGTTTGGGTAATAGCATCAGCATCACCATCTACACCAATGTACTTAACTTTCGAAATGTCTGTGAAGCCTTTTTTCCCTAAAGCCATAAGAACTTTCAGATGGTCAAAGCCTCCTGCAGCTGAACCACCTGCAAAAGCGTGATTAGCAGGGTCAGAAATAACGGCATCTAACAAATCATTCAAGTTTTTGTAAGGAGAATCCGCGGCAACAACTATTACGCCTGGATCAGCACCAATGGCTCCAAGAAACCGTACTTGGTCATAGGTCATACCTGAGTAGGCATTTTGTGCAAGCCTTGTTGCAGTAGCTGAAGAGGCTGCAACAATAAGGTCATCATCAGTATTTCTCTCATTGACGACATGACCATAGGCAAGGCCGCCACCGCCACCAGCCATATTTGTTACTTGAACAGGTGAGTCAACGGCACCAATGTCATACATGATTTTTGTTATCGTTCGGCAGGTAAAATCCCAACCACCACCAGGGTTTGCTGGAGCAATACATTCTGCAGAAAATAGGCTTGTTGCTGCACCAAGCGATAGAACTGCACCGGCTGCAACTGATCTTAACATTTTGATCATATTTTTCCCTCCTAAATATGATTTTATTTTATGAATGAGATACAAGGATCCCAAATGCGGACAATAGTCTTACGATTTAAAAAAAACAAGCAAACATTTATGATTAAACTTTAATTCCCAATTAAGACATCTACAGATGTGGGGTAGGCATCTAATGAGTTTGCAACAAAAGAACTAAAATTTTTTCATGAAAAATTCAGATTTCCTTGACGATAGATATTTTCAAGCTCAAAAAGGCCGAGTACATGTATTCTATAGGGAGGTAGCATCATGCCAACAAAAGAGAACAAGGTTGTAGTGAACAGTTGGAATGAATGGGACCCATTAAAGCATGTCATTGTAGGGCGAGCAGATAATTGTCACATACCTCCCCCTGAACCAGCTCTCGATGGAAAAGTTCCAGAAGATAGTGACATGCGAGGGCAATGGGGTAAAAGACCCCAAGAAACAATCGATAAGGGTAACGAGCTTCTAGACAACTTTGCCACTATGTTAGAAGGAAGAGGTCTAAGAGTAGATCGGCCTATCCCAACAGATTTTTCTCTACCTGTTACGACGCCGGACTTTAGTACTGAAAGTCAATTTGGATGCATGCCACCAAGGGACGTTTTGCTGACGGTTGGATCTGAAATATTGGAAGCAACAATGTCTTATAGATGCAGGTGGTTTGAATATTTGAGTTATCGTCCTTTGCTTAAACATTATTGGGAGGAAGATCCAAACTTTCGACATGAATCTGCACCTAAACCGCGTTTAACAGATGCTGATTATCACTCTGACTACCTTTCCGATAAAATTGGAGAGCAAAAGAGGCTTGAGTGGACAGCAAGAAAGTTCTTTGTAACTACAGAGGAAGAACCATTATTTGATGCAGCAGATGTTCTTAGATTCGGAAAAGATTTAGTTGTTCAGCATGGTTTCACAACAAATCTTAAAGGGATTGAATGGTTGCGAAGACATTTCTCTGATCACAGAGTGCATGCAGTTAATTTTCCGGGTGATCCATATCCAATTCATATCGATGCTACGTTTACTCCCATTAAGCCAGGTTTGATTCTAAACAATCCGAAAAGACCCTTACCAGCGGAACAAAGAAAGTTGTTTACTCAAAATAATTGGGAAATTGTAGATGCTGCCCCACCGGCACATAATTCTCCACCTGCGCTTTGCTATTCATCGGTTTGGCTAAGCATGAACGTCTTAGTATTAGATCCGAAGACGGTTTGTGTTGAGAAATCAGAAGTGTATCAAGCAGAACAATTAGACAAATTAGGAATGGAAGTCATTGAAGTCGAATTGAGGGATGCCTACGCTTTTGGAGGAGGTCTTCACTGCTGTACTGCAGATGTTTATCGTGAAGGAAAGTGTGAGGATTATTTTTCAAAGCAGTAATCCATTTCTCAGTGGAATTACGTGCTATAGAATTCTTCAATAGCTTTAATAAATATATTTAAAAATTCGTCAGAAATATCCAAGTGCATAACCAACCTAGTTTTAGGTTCAGGTTTAGAAATTATAATCTTTCTTTCTTTAAGAAAAGAAACCAGATCCTTGTTGCTATTTTCGAGAGGTTCGAAAAACACCATGTTAGTTTGGCTTTGTAATTCTGTTCCATTTCCGGTTTTGTGAAATGGCCTAAGGGCTTTGGCCAGATATTGAGCTCTTTCATGATCTTCTTTAAGTCTCGCTATATTGTTCTCTAAAGCGTACTTACATGCGGCACCAAGAACGCCAGCTTGTCTCAAAGCCCCACCGAGTATTTTTCTTTGTCTGCGTACTTTTTGTTCCATATCTTTAGGAAAGCAAAGTATTGAACCCGCTGGAGCACCCAGACCTTTAGAAAAACAAATAGATACACTATCTGCGCAGCCAGCTAAATCTTTTGGGTTACACTTTAAATCTTCCACAGCATTAAAAAATCTAGCTCCATCTAAATGAACCTTCAGATCAAGCTCTTTTGCTTCTGACCTGTTTGTTCGTAATTTTCTTAAATCTATAGCTTTTCCGGAACATGTGTTTTCCATACAAAAAAGTTTTGAAATAGGGCAATGTAAATCTTCTGGTTTAACAGCTTTTTTAATAGATCCTTCTGGAACTGATCCATCATCATTCACTTCAAGTGTAGTCATAGCAACGCCGCCAAGGACCGAGGCTCCGGCTGCTTCGTCCTGGGCTATATGATAAGGAAAACCCACGATTATCTCCTCACCTCTTCCGCAATGAGATAACACGGCAGACAAATTGCTTTGGGTCCCGCTCGTCATGAATACAGCTTTTTCTTTGCCTAGTAGTTGCGCTACTTCATGCTCTAATTCATTAATCGTGGAATCATCACCATAACAATCATCACCTACCTCAGCATCATACATAGCTTTTTTCATACCTTGAGATGGTTTGGTAACAGTGTCGCTTCGGAGGTCTATCATTTGTTTGTATGTAATTTAAAAATAAAGGTTATGAAATAAAAGAATCTTGTTGAATTCTAATGTATAGATAGCAAAATAGATTTAGACAAAATACTTTGCAACAAAAGAAAATCGAGGCTTGAAATGTCAGATGAAAAACCAGCTTATGTTTTGGTAGATGTGAAGATCACGAACTCCGAAAATTATGAGAGATATAAAGGTCTTGCTAAACCTTTAATCGAGAAGTTCGGGGGTGAGTATCTTACTAGGGGGGGCAAAATGGATGTTGTGCTAGATGACCTATGGAAACCTACAAGAATTGTTTTGATTAAGTTTTCTAGCATGAAAATAGTAAGAGAATGGCTGGAAAGTCCTGAATACAAAGAAGTAGCAAAGATTAGGTTAGAGAATTCAGTAGGAAATTTTATCGTTTTAGAGGGGATATAACTTCTATAATTCTTAATTCCTATTTTTTTCAGCCAGAAAACCGATAATAGGGCAATCAGGTCTTTGATCTCCATGACAGTTTTTTGAAACTCTTTTGAGTTCGGTCCTGAGGGAGTCTAATTCTGACATTCTTTGTTCTATTTCTTTAATTTTCTTGAGGGTGATTTTCTTCACTTCACTGCTCGGTCTGTCTTTATTTTCATAAAGACTCAGTAACTCACGACATTCTTCGATAGAAAAATCAAATTTTCTTGCTTTACCAACAAATAATAATTTTTCCACATCCTGATTTGAATAAATTCTATAGTTTGAATCAGAACTTTTATCAGGCGAAATAAGCCCAATATTTGAATAAAAACGAACTGTTTTTACAGACAGCCCGGATTTCTTGGCAGCAGTACCTATATTCATTTTTTAAACCTCTTGACCTTCCACTTACGGGAGACTTTATATAAGACAGTGAAAGGGTTTGGGTCAAATGATTTCAGCTTCTATTAAGTCAAAGTCAGATTTTTCTTGGAAATGTAAAAAAACCTGGATGACCGCCAGCTATAATACTTTATGGTGTTTGATAGGTTGCGCTATTGGTGATTTTGGCACAATAGCATTCTTTCAATTTACTGAAATCCCTTGGCCACCTTTGGCAATCTTTTCCTTAGCAATTATTAACGGTATTATTACTTCAGTAATATTAGAGACCATAATTCTATGTCGTCAAATGCCATTAAGCGATGCAATTAAAACAAGCCTTGGAATGTCTCTAATATCTATGGTCAGTATGGAAGTGAGTATGAACCTAGTAGATTTTATTCTTGTAGGAGAGGCTAAATTAGTGATTTGGGTAATACCCATAATGCTAATAGCGGGTTTCTTAACTCCTTTACCATATAACTACTGGCGTCTAAAGGCCTTGGGAAAATCCTGTCATTAATTTCCAATTATTTATAAAAATTTCCTGCTCTTCAGTCTCTATCGTCCCTTTTCTATAAGATCGTACAAAATCAATTACATTTGGTATTTTTAGTTCCTTGCATACCACTGCGGCTACCAATCCTGAACGACCCAGACCAGCGTTGCAGTGTATTAAGACGGGTTTATATTGATGTACATATGATAAAATAGTTTTGATCAGTCCGTCAAAGTCGCTTAGCTGACTTTTATTGGGACTGCTTAGATCTCTTATAGGGAATTTTATATGCTCTATATCTAATTGAGTCCAAATAGAGTCAAAATTTTTTATACCGAGGTTTTTTATCTCTTGATCCGTGAGCAAAGAAACTATCACTTTAACACCATTTGATTTTATAAACTCGCCATCTTTTTCAAGCGTATTTAACCTCACACGGGGATTAAAATTTTTTCCTGGACAATGGCTTAACCCAAACGATTTGCTTTCTCTCCCAATAGGTAACCAGGTAATAGAATAGTTATTTTTTAGCATTAATTTAACCAGTATTTATAATCTAATAGTCGTGCTCTATGGACCAGGAAAACAATTAACTCTAATCAATATATCAAAACGGAAAAATGTTCATAAAAAATCTTTTATTGGAACTTTGGTTAATAAAAAGAATATATTGTTAATCCTACAGGTCCCATTATCATTACAATTAACCAAGTTGGCATTTTTGAAAAAAATATAAAAATACAACTAAGAAACCCTAAAATTAGACCTTTTGGATTTGCAAGATAGTTCATTAACATTGGATTTAAAAATACGGAAAGGAGAAGGCCTACAACAGATGCATTTACCCCACCTAGGCCATCTCTTATCCAAGTTATAGTTTTAAAATGGGACCAGTAATTCAGAACTATTGGCATGATAACCAAACCTGGTAAGAAAATAATAGATACACAGATAAGGCCAAATGCTACTCCAATGAGGGCATTACCTGATGAAAGCCCTAGGATTGCACCCAGGTAGGCTGCAAAACTAAATAAAGGCCCTGGGACTCCTTGAACCATTCCATAACCACCAACAAACATTTCTTCTGATATGAAACCTGTTTGAACAAATGCTTTTTCTAAGAAAGGTAATACGACATGCCCTCCTCCAAAAACTAGAGCACCGCTTTTGTAAAAACCTGCAAGATAATTCAAAACAGTGTTTTTCTCACTTGGAATAATGATTGGTAAAATAACTAAAATGATAAATGAAACAAAAAGCACCAAAGAAGCTGCTATTAATAGGTTATTATTTTTACTCTGAAGATAGTCAACTTGATCTGACTTTTTTGAACCTAATTTTAGGTAAATTCCAATAATGAAACCTAATGAAATTATGAAAACTTGTTCCATGGGAAATTCTAAAAAAAATAAAAGGGAAGTGGAAAAAAGTGTAATTAGAATTCTCTTGAAGCTAAAACAGAATGCTTTTTGCATACTTAAGAGAGCCATAGCAACAACTGGAGTGGCCACACTAGCAAAACCTTGTAGTAATCCATAGAGGCTTTCTTCACTCAATATGTTTGTTATTTCAATTAAAAAAAATGCCCCTAAAATCATTAAAAGAGTAGAAGGGAGGGTAAAGCCTAACCAAGCAGCCAAACCGCCTTTGCTACCACCTTTTAATAGACCAATGGTATAGCCTATTTGGCTGGAAGTAGGTCCCGGCAGGAATTGACATATGGAAACGATTTCCATGTACTGATTTTCTGTTAACCATTTTTCTTTTAGGACAAATTTTTGCCTAAAAAACCCTACATGAGCGGTAGGTCCCCCAAACGAATAAAGGCCCAGTTTAAGAAATTCAAAAAAGATTACATTTATTGAAACTCTAAACAATTTTAATGCCCAGTGTATAATGATTTAAAATTATAAATATTAATGATCTTGGCCAAAGGCCTTTATTCTTTTTCTATAAGAAAGTTTGTTATCCATAAAGCTAATAGACCACCTAATATTTGAAAAATTATAAAAGGAATCGTATCGGCATAATTAATTCCAGAAAATGTATCACTCAAAGTTCTAGCTATAGTAACTGCAGGATTTGCAAAGCTAGTTGAGGAAGTAAACCAATACGCAGAAGTAATATATAAGGCTACTAATGATGGAAGTTTATTGGGACTATATTTGTCTCCAATTATAATCACGAGAAGAAGCCCAAAAGTTGCCAAGGATTCGGAAGAATATTGAGAAATACCTGTTCTTTCGTTAGATGAAAGTTGCAGAATCTGAAGTTCAAAAATAAAGTGGGAAACCCAAACACCTAAAATCCCTCCTAAAATTTGTAGAGCCATAAAAATGATAGCTTGCTGATAGGTTATTTTGTCCTTTAGCAACATTATTAAAGATACAACTGGATTAAAGTGGGCTCCAGAAATTGGGATAAAAATATTTATTGCTACATATAATATACAACCTGTTGCAATTGAATTTGCTAATAAAGCAAGCCCCTCATTTCCTGATGACAACCTGTCTGCCATAATCCCTGATCCAACTACTGTTGCTAGGAGGAAAAATGTACCAAGAAATTCTGCGAGATATTTTTTATTCATAAATATGTTCATAATAATATTACCTGTAAAAATCGACAAAAAACAAAATACTTTGATTATAATACTTTATAATCATAAGTATCAGCAAAGTTGTTTTCAGACTATCTTGACAATTTCTTGCGCAAGCTTTCCTACATGATATTCTATAATCATGAAGAAAGAATTAGTAACGAATATTAACACATTTGCTGAATCCATAGGAGTGCCAGTTTTAGTTTTTGATAATTCTCTTAGATTAAAATATTTTAATCAATCAGCTAGAAATTTTATTCCTAATCTCGAAACCAATACTAGTGCCGAGAAAATTTTTTCAAAAAAAAGGATATCAAATCAAATTCTTCAATGTATTAAAACTGGAAAGATAGAATTTGAAAAAATGCGTTATAGAACTAATAAGGGACCTGAGGTTGCGGTCAATATCAGGGACCTTGAAATAGATAATACTAAGCTGGCTATCGTAACCTTAAGTGACCTTTCACCACTTTCAGAAGCAAAAATGATGCGCACAGATTTTGTTTCGAATGTTAGTCATGAAATGCGTTCACCATTAACATCCATTCGTGGTTTTGTAGAAACTCTTAAAGGTCCTGCCGGTGATGACCTTGATAAGAGAGAAAAATTCTTAGATGTAATTGGAAAAGAAGCAGACCGAATGACTAATTTGGTTTCTGATCTATTATCTTTGTCACTTGTTGAGGCCAAAGAAAAGAGAAAAATTAAAGGATTTGTTGACCTTGGGCAAATTATAAAGGCTGCTTTTGAAGCTACAGAATTGAGGGCAAGGAATCAGGGGAAAATTCTTAAAATGAAAATTGAAAAAGAGTTGCCAGAAATACCTGGAAATCAAGATAATTTGTTTCGAGTTATGGTAAACCTAATTGAAAATGCCATAAACTACAGTGGAGAAAATACCATTATTAAGATATCTGCCAAGAGCATCCAAAAAGAAGAAGTTTTTTTAAGACCAGCATTAAAGATCACCGTAAGTGATAAAGGGGATGGGATTTCACAGGAAGAAATACCTAGATTAACAGAAAGATTTTATAGAGTTGATAGAAGTCGCTCTCGTGACATGGGAGGCACAGGTTTAGGTTTAGCAATTGTGAAGCATATCTTAGTACGGCATAAAGGAAAACTTTCCATTGATAGCATCAAAGGTAAAGGATCTAACTTCAATATTTACTTGCCAATAACTTAAATCGCATTTTTTTATCACTGATAAAAGATTTAAAAGCTTCAAAATAAGGAAAAATAGTTGTTATTTAAACCCTCAGTGCTAATTATCGAAGATGAACCTAACCAAGCCGAATTAATTCGATACAATCTAGAAAGTGAAGGATACAGAGTGGCAATCGCTTGTGATGGTGAAGATGGCCTGATACAGGCAATGGAAACAATACCAGACATAATCTTGTTAGACTGGATGATTCCAAAAGTTTCAGGAATAGAGGTTTGTAGAAGGCTAAGGAAAATTAAATCTACTAACGAAATTCCAATAATTCTTCTCACAGCAAGATCAGAAGAATCAGACAAAGTTCGTGGTTTGGATATTGGTGCTGATGATTACATTACAAAACCATATTCAATTAAAGAGCTGTTAGCTCGTGTAAGAGCAGCACTACGACGTCCTGTCGCAATTACAATAAAAGACCAGGTTATCGTTGATGAAATAGTGGTCGATTTAAAAAAACATGTCGTAAAGGTTCATAATCATGAAATTAATCTTGGATCGACTGAGTTTAAGTTATTATTAGAGTTAATGAAAAACTCTGGCAGAGTCTTAAGTCGGGATCAACTCCTTGATAAGGTTTGGGGCATTTCAGCAAATGTAGATACACGGACTGTAGATGTACACATAGGTCGGTTAAGAAAATCTATGAGGTTAGTCACTAACCGCAGCCTAATCACAACAGTTCGTGGTTTTGGTTATTCATTAAATAGCAAATAAAAAAAGGAGAGGAAGATCTCTTTTTGGGTAGTTATTTCTGTCATGAATCATGGAGACGGAAGTATGGATTAAATGGGTTTTGGATTGTAATTCTAATATTACTCCGATATTAGGGCATCTAATTGAAGATCTGGCCCTAATTTCTGACTAATTTTGTGATAAGGAGAGCTCATGCAACCGGAAGCATTTTCTATGGAAGGTAGATTTTTTAAAGGTAACCTTCATACTCATTCTAATAAATCCGATGGCATCCTGAGCCCCTCTGAAGTGTGCAAAAGATATGAAAATGCTGGGTACGATTTTATTTCGCTGACAGACCACCTTGTGGGTCGTTATGACTATCCTATCGTTGATACAAAAGAATTTCGAAATCAAAACTTCACTACTTTGATTGGGGCAGAGGTGCATTCAGGATCGATGCTAAATGGTGAACTTTGGCATTTGGTTGCTGTTGGGTTGCCATTGAATTTTAAGCCACCTAAAACACCTGACTTTTCTGCTTTACCGGGAATGGAAACGGCAAATGATTTGGCAAAAAGATGCATTGATACTGGTGCTTTTCTATCAATAGCTCATCCTCAGTGGTCAGGTCTTGTTTTGGAAGATGCACTTTCAATAGATAATTTTCATGCCGTTGAATGTTATAACCATGGATCTGCTATGCAAGAGCGTGGAGATGGATTCACACTTTTAGATACGCTATTAGATAGAGACAGACGATGTAACCTCACTGCTGCAGACGACGCTCATTTTAAGAAAAGGGATTTTTTTAGAGGGTGGGTAATGGTTAAGGCACTGGAAAACTCACCGGATGCCCTTCTTTCTAGTTTAAAAGCTGGCAATTATTATTCTTCGCAGGGTCCAGAAATTCATGATCTGAGGTATGAAAATGATATGGTTTTGGTTAGATCCTCCCCTATCGAAAGATTGGTTTTATGTGGAAAGGCAACCACGTCCCAATATATAGAATGTCAGAATAATGAATTTAATGAAATAAAGCTGGTGCGCTGTAGGAACAGCCCTTGGATTAGAGTTGTTGTAATTGATCAATTTGGTAGGAGAGCTTGGTCAAATCCAATTTGGTTATGATTGTGGGAAAGAAAGTATTATTCTGTTTAGACATTGTTAAGAAATGGTTTGTCATAAAACTGTTACATAGCTGTTATATCTCATGTTCAATTGTTGATTAAATTAAAAATTTGTCAGGAAAAAATTGAATTTTAGGAGAGAATTTCAATGGTAAAAAAAGCCCGCATTAATAAGGCTCTCGATAGGGACCTAAAAACAAGAACTTTTTTTGAGAAAGCTGCAAAGGAAACCAAGCAGCAATTCTTGGCACCATCTCTGGGATTAGCTTTCATAGTGTTAGCGGGTCTATCAGTGAGTCTAATACTAGGTTGGAATTCAGAAAGTGTTATCATTATAGCTGCAGCAGCTATCGGAGCTTACATGGCACTGAATATTGGTGCAAATGATGTTGCAAATAATGTAGGCCCAGCTGTGGGATCAAATGCTCTTTCAATGTTTGGTGCGCTTATTATAGCAGCTATTTTTGAAAGTGCAGGAGCACTAATTGCCGGTGGTGATGTAGTGGGAACTATATCTAAAGGTATTATTGATCCTAGTTTTGTTTCTGATCCTTCTACGTTTGTTTGGGCAATGTTTGCAGCTTTATTGTCTGCTGCAATCTGGATTAATCTCGCTACTTGGCTTGGTGCCCCAGTATCCACGACGCATTCTATAGTTGGAGGGGTTGTTGGTGCAGGATTGGCTGCTGCTGGCATGGCTGCAGTGAACTGGCCAAAGATGGGTCAAATTGCAGCTAGTTGGGTTATTTCTCCAGTTCTTGGTGCACTCATTGCAGCATTATTTTTGTGGTTTATTAAATCACAGGTTTCGGATCAGAATGATAAGATTAGGGCTGCAAGAAGATGGGTGCCTTTATTGATTGCCATTATGGCCGGAGCTTTTGCAACTTACCTATCCTTAAAGGGTGTTAAAAAAGTCATTAAAATCGATTTGCAGATGGCATTATTTATAGGTCTAGCAACACTAGGCATATGCTATTTTATAGTTCATCCACTAATTCGAAAACAATCAGAGGGGATGGATAATACTAAGAAATCTGTTCGAACGCTTTTTAAGATTCCCTTAGTTTTTGCGGCTGCTTTATTATCATTTGCCCATGGTGCGAATGATGTTGCAAACGCTGTAGGACCTTTAGCGGCTATCGTTCACACTGTAGGTGAAGGGGAAGTTGTATCAAAGGTTTCAATACCCATATGGGTAATGGCAATTGGTGCGTTTGGTCTTTCTTTTGGTTTGCTATTGTTTGGTCCGAAATTGATCCGAAGAGTAGGTGAACAAATAACGAAACTTAATCCCCTACGTGCATATTGCGTGGCTCTTTCAGCAGCAATCACTGTTATAATTGCTTCTTGGTTGGCTCTCCCAGTAAGTTCCACTCATATAGCCTTAGGGGCAATTTTCGGGGTGGGTTTTTTCAGGGAGTTTCATTGGCGTTTAACCTCCAGCAGTAAAGAAATTATTGCTTTGAAAGAACAAGAAGAAAATAAGGCAAAATCTGAAAAACGCGTTTATCGTAAGCTTGTTAGACGTTCACATTTTCTTACAATAATAGCTGCTTGGGTTATTACTGTGCCGGCAGCAGCCATACTTTCTGGGTTCTTGTTTATTATATTAGATTCTATCTGATATTAACGATTAGGGTCATTTCGGGATGATTAGATTAAATCTCAAGTAAAATCCTGTAATCCCTAATAAATAAGTATCAAGAGTGGAAACTTGCATGTTGAATTCGTTGAGATCGATTGGAAAATTGGAGGTCCGATATAATTGAAAAAACACTGTTAGCATTATGTATTAATTTTGAAACAAGTAGATTTGTAGTCACTAAGATCAGCCAAGAATTTGTAACCGCAGTACAATTATACCAAAAATCGTAAGTGCAACCCCAATTAACTTTGAGTAGGTAATTTTTTCCTCTAGGAAAAAAATTCCCAATAACAAGGCAAATAGAATAGACGTTTCTCGTAAGGCCATAACTATAGCTATGGGTGCTTGTGAAAATGCATACATTACTAATGAATAAGCCAAAAAAGAGGCGAACCCACCGCCTAAAAAAACCCATTTCGCTGAACCAAACATTTTAGGAATAGATTCTGGAGACACAAAACTAATATAAACAAACCAAACGGGACCATTGATTAGGGTTAGCCAGCCATAAAAGGCAATCGGACTTTCACCAATTCTGCCTCCATACCCATCTACAATGGAATAGCCAGCGATAAAACATCCAGTGATTAGAGCACTTTTGACTGCTAAACTGGGAATATTCTTATTGTGTATACCACTACTTGCAATTAAACCGAGGGCAATTAGGGATATCCCTGTAAGTTCTGAAAATCCAAGATCCACATCTAGTATAAAGAGACTGATTAAGGTGACTATTAAAGGTGCGGAAGCTCTTGCTATTGGATAAACTTGGGATAAGTCACCCTTATTATATGATTGTACCAAGTAAAATTGATATCCAAAATGAAATATGCCTCCTAATAC
>MDSX01049370.1_pt1 | contig 12696 bp, 5 predicted proteins | sample 811141 | NCBI WGS metagenome assembly MDSX01 (sample SAMN05326642, study PRJNA326480) | marine metagenome | isolation source: seawater | place: Atlantic Ocean: South East | collected 2010
ATCACTAAGGCTCACATATACGTTGATACTAAAGATGATGTCATTCCACTACAAGTACAGATCCGTCCGGTAGAGAATGGAATACCAACTAGCAGCATTATGCCAGGCGCAGTCAAGTTTATTGATCCTATTGATGTAGTAGTCGCGACTAACGCTGATGGTTCCGGTCCAGCAGAGACCATGGCAGACGTTCAGGCATCTCCGACCGTTGTTGAATTTGATGAGCCAGTATACTTGACAAGTGGTGAGGAATACTGTATAGTACTACTTGCAGAGTCGGTAGAGTATAACGTATATGTCGCAGAGACATATCAGAACGTATTCGGTAGTCGTCAAGACAGAATCACTAAGCAACCTACACTAGGTTCACTATTCCTTTCACAGAACGGATTCACATGGACTCCAGATCAAACTAAAGACCTTATGTTTAAGTTAGACCGTGCAGAGTTCCAGACAAGCGGTTCGGTAGTTCTCGACAACGGTATATTACCGAAAGTTGCTTTGGGTGATAATCCAATCAACACAGTCTTGGGTTCAAGTATTGTACAAATATCTCATGAAGGTCATGGATTTAGTCATGGTGCTATTGTCACTATATCAGGAGCATCTGACGTAGCTGGTATCTCAGCCTCTTTGTTAAATACCAGTCACACGGTACAATCTCCTACATGGGAAGGATATAGTATAGATCTGGGAACTAACGCCACTTCTTCTATATCTGGTGGTGGGGACAAAGTAACCGCATCACAACAAGTTTACTTTGATCAGTTTGTACCACAGATACAGACTCTTCTTCCTAACTCAACAAACATATCACCACAGATTAGAAAGACAGATGCTACTTCATATGGTACTAGTCGGTCTACTAATGCATTCGACTATACTCCAGAAAGTGCTGAAACTGTATTCTTAAATGACTTTAACTCTAATCAGGTCCCTAGTTTTGTGGCTTCAAGTGAGAACTCTTCTTCGCCAACAATGAAGTTGATCTTGAACATGAGCACCTCAGATAGCAAAGTATCCCCTCTAATTGACTTGCAGAGAACATCTGCATTGACTCTTGAGAATGTAATTGATACAGATGATGCTGCACAGCACATTACAATTCCGATAGTGGTCGATGAATCCTCACTAGGACTAAAGATCATATTTGCTGCGAATAGACCAGCAGGTGCGGACTTCGATGTCTATGTTAAAACAGCAGTAGACGAAGATACTCTTGAAAACGAACCTTTATGGGTAGAAGCATCAGCAGATAACTCTCTGCCTTCAGATGATAACCCATCAACTTTCCGTGACTACGAGTACACTATCAACACCGATCAATTCTCAGTCTTCCAAGTGAAGATTGTGATGAAGTCTAATAATTCTTCTAAGTCTCCAGTGATTAGGGACCTACGTGCAATTGCATTGATAACAGGAGGCACAGGTGGTACGGGTGGCTCAAACACCAGCAATGACGGAAACGATACAGGTTCAGGAGGAGATGACACAGGCTCAGGTGGAGATGACACAGGTTCAGGAGGAGATGACACAGGTTCAGGTGGTGGTGGAAATACCGCTGGTACAACCGCAGCCGCATTCCCTGAGATAAGTCAACTACCAAGTTCAGTATCTATCACAGGTGCTCCTCGTATCCTAAGTCAGTACAATCCTGAGATGGATATTAATAGGTATATGACTCCGAACAAGTACTGGCATCAAGGCACACGAAGAGTTCGATTGGGTGCTAAATTCGATAATAATGGTGATTTCCAACTATACACTAATGACCCTAAAAACGGAAGCGTCAATGTTGGTGATGATTCGCTAACAGGAAGTACTATCTTGGCTACTGGTAAGTGGTTGGATAGACCAGTACAAGTAGGAGAGATTTTTGAGTGTGGTTTTAGAATCACTCACGTTGACGGTGTAGAATTACCTGCCTTCGCCGGTGCTTTCCCAACTGCAGCCAATCCAAGAGAAGAACTACAGAACGTAGGTACTGGTGCAGACATAGGTTATCAGGAAGTCATTTCCGTTGATGTTGGTGAACTTAACTCTAGCGGTCAAATGATAACTTGGGCTGGACATGGACTAGTTATTGATGAACATAGCAACTCGCTTGATAATGGTGCATCGTGGGTAGTCGATTCACTGCATCTAGATCCAACCGTGGATATCACTGGTACATTACGAATAGAAATATTTGTTGACCCAGATAGTTCAACTACCGTTACAGGAACTACCTCTATACCATTAGACGTTAGTTATACTCTAGAGGGCGGACCACTAGTTGACGACTCATCTGAGTCTCAGTTGGTTCTCCTGAATGCAGATGACGGGTTTGTTAATGACCCAGATCCTATCCTTACATATTATTCTCTAGATTCAACCAAACCTAAAAACTTCCATGACGGAGCAACGGTTGCCGATCAAGTATTGACAGTTGATGCAAACAGTACTGTCAACTTCCATATGATGTGGGGATCTGAACAGAACAGTACTATCAATGTAACCTTCGGGAATGCATGGACTAATTCAGGTTCTATAGTAACACTTAACCGTGGAGATTTCTCATCGTTTACCGTTGCAAATGCTCCACAAGGTACTGACGCTACTGTTACTGCAACAACCACTCTGCTTGGTGTAACATTTACCAGAGAGGTCAAGATGGTTGTCGGTGAAGGTATGGTAACCGTACCTGGCGGTGGCGGCGCCCCTGGCGGGCCCGGTGATGATGGTAACCCAGATCAAGTATAATTATGAGTAATCATATAAAGGTAGAAGGTCACATGAATCTAGTACGAGATAAGCGTACTGGAGCTATACTAAATACCAACAAGAATGAAATAAATATCGCAAGAAAACTAAGCAAAATAAATAACGAGAAGCAAGAACATATTAACACATTAACCGAAGAAGTCAAGAGTCTGAAGGACGATATGTCTCAAATAAAAGATTTGCTCTTTCGTTTAGTAGAGGATAAAAATGAGTAATATACAAGTAGTCAATCTTGCAGATAATATTAATGCTGCTATTCTGAAAATCAATCAGAACTTTGCGGAAGTAGATTTATCTAAACTGACAGAAGCTGAAGTCAATGCATTAATACAGTCTGCGCTTGACGATTTTGATGTCGGTTTAGACGCAGATGCGGTTCGTGCTGTAATTGAAGGCGCTAACTTAGATATGGGTAGCAATAAGATTTTCTACTCTAACGTATTTCAGAATGAGTCAGACCTACCAAGCGCATCATCCTATCACGGTATGTTTGCTCATGTCCATAATACTGGAGCTGCATATTTTGCTCACGCAGGATCTTGGATTAAACTTGCGAATGCCGGTGATATAGGTTCTTCGGACGTGGAGTCCTTAGATGATCTAAGCGACGTGCAGTTAACCTCTAATGTTTTAATTGGACACGTATTAAAGTGGGACGGGACCAAGTGGACCAACCTAGAAGACTCCACAGGTAGCGGAGGAGGGGATAGCGAAAATGGAACCTCATTCTATCAAGCAACAGTCTATAAAAGGGCAACATCACAACCAACAACACCTAGTGGTGGTACGTTCGATTTCCCTTCGGCCACACTAACCCCACCATCTGACTGGGAAGGAACTATCCCAGATGGTTCCGATGACCTATGGGCATGTAACTTCCTATTCAGAGACTTCCTATCACAACAAGGTACAATCACCGCAACGACGTGGTCAGAACCATACCGACTTGCTGGGTTGATTGATGTTAACTCCAACGGTGAATCATACGCACAGGTATCTATCTATCGTAGATGGTCAGCACCAGCAAATGGAAGTGAACCAGTTCTACTTTCACCGACCGGCGGATCTTTTGATTTTGACCCTTCGGTCAATCTGCCTTTGACTGCACCTAGTGAGTGGTACTTAACACCACCATCTGAGGAAGTGCAGACAGGAGATCTATACGTAAGTTCAGGTATTGCCACTACAGATGGTTTGGCAGAGGGGGTAACATTAGATCAGAGTATTTCATGGACACAGCCCCTAAAAACAAATACAGGAACTGACGGACAAGATGGTCGATCTATTTTCGAGAAGTCAGTTTATCGTAGAGTTCAAAAACCAGCTGGATGGTCGGTTGGTGATGCTCTTCCTGTGCCACCAAAACCAGTGGGAGGTTTCTTTAACTTCGGTGAAGAGATCTTTGGTAAAACTGCACCGGACACACCTGGCCCACTAGATGACACAGCAGGCGCCACCGGCGTTTGGTATGCTGGAGTCCCAACATGGGATCCAACTTCGGATGAAGCAGCTGGAGATGTATGGTCATCTGTCTATGCGTTCAGTGTCGTAGGTGATACGGGAACCAGCATAGCAGTTGATGAAAACTGGAGCGAACCTACAATAGGTATTTTAGATAGTGTATCAACATATCGAAAGTCTCTATACGCACGTTCTATTAATAGACCGACTACTGATTTTACTGATAACGATGTTGTTTACGATTTCACAGCAGACAAATTCCTACCAATAAACTCAGGCACTGACGCTGTTGGTGGAATTAATGGTGATACTACGTGGTACGAAGAACCACCAGAACTAGACCTAAATGATCCAATGGATTTGTGGGAAGTATCAACCACTGCAAGCATGATTGGATATCTTGGCCAAGATAGAGATCTCACTTTCGGAGATATCAGACTAGTTCTTAACTATGCAATCGACGCAGAAGACGGATTCAGTTTCGTTCAATTAAATGCTTATAAGTGGGCAGCAACTAATCCAGGCGAACCACCATCGGATGGTACCTTTAACTTCAATTCTAAGACTTTTTCAGTACCTACAGGTTGGGATAGAAATGTTACTGAAAATAGCGACGAATCTCTAACACTATACGTTTCTTCTGGTGTCGCAAGTACTCTGGGATTGACGGAAGCGGACAATAACATCGACAGTAACATTGAGTGGTCGAGTGCAGATGCAACTACCGCAGGTGGTTCGGGTCGAGACGGCCGATCTACATTCAGAGCGGTCATCGTAACGAGAACAAATGATGTTCCGCCCACTTTAGTTCCACCAACAGGCGGTGTTGTTAACTTCGCAGGGGTAACCAAGACTCCCACGAGCGCAGAACTGGTAGGTGCTAATGTTGGTAATAAGACTTCATTTCCACCTAACTCAGTAACTCCACCAGTTGGATGGTATGATCATGTTTCTGATATTCCAGACACCGTTGTTCCGGACGGAAAGATCTGGGCGGTAGAACAAACCTTCGCAATCGATGGAGACGACTCTATAGATATTGGTGGCGAATGGTCCGCGCCATACGAAGATCATAACAACGGTGAGGATGGTTACTCAACATTTTCTGCATCTGTTTATAAAAGAAGTGCAAACAAACCACCAGCAGATAGTAGCGGTAAATGGGGTCCAGTAGGTGCGACATACAATTTCTCGACAGACTTAATTCCAGTTGAAAGTTTATCTGGTGGATGGTCTGAAGAACCACAAGATTCTAACGCAGCAAAAGACCCTCTATGGATGTGTCGCGCCACTGCAACAACCCAAGGTCTGACGGGAGAAGATCTTTCTCTGACTTGGTCGGAACCAGTAAAAGTATCAACAGATGGAGAGAATGGATTACCTGGCTCAGGTATTGTAGTAGATTTGACTAATGAGAACCATTCTATAACTGCTCAAAATGATGGTACCTTATATAGTACTTCTCTTGCTGGAGCGACGACCACCCTACAAGCTTTTGATGGTGATGAGATAATAGATCTTTCTAATGAAACGATTGACATATCAATATCAACTCCAAACCTTGAGAAAGGCACTGGTGTTAACAAGGTCAACTGGACTACAAGCGGATTAATTACGACAATAACACACGTCGGTAAAAATGTCGATGAATTCACATTAACATTTTCTGTCTTAAATAAATCTACTACATTCACATTGACAAAAGTAAAGGCTGGTGAGAATGGTATACCACCAACAATATATCGACTGGTAACCAGTGCCAATGTTATTAAGGCGAATCCTAATAATACTGTACATACTCCTTCTACCATTACTGCGACTGTAATTAAATATACAGGCGGTTTAATACCTGTAGTGGCGCCATCAGGTGAAACTACACTCAAAGTAAAAATTAATAACAGCACATCATATGCGAGTACAAGTGACACGGGAACTTTGACTGTCACCATCGCGGATGCAACTGAAGAGCTGTCCTTCGAACTTCACACAAACAATGTGATGGTAGACGAAGAGACGATACCCGTTGTATTTGATGGTACCGATTCAGGAGATATCACAGTTCCACCTAGAATGGAAACTGGTTATGTTTACTACAATGTCGCTACAGACGATAATCCTGGCGCTCCTTCAGCAACGAAGTTTAACTTTCTTGGTATAGGATCATCAGGTACAGATGGTACATTCACCGGACTATCTCCGACCGGATGGTCTATCAACCCACCGGACGGAACAAACCTTAATGGTACTTTCTGGGCTGCTAGATTCTCTGCGTTTGAAGATTCCTCTGGTAGCGGTGAGGCAACTGGTGGTAACCTACACTTCAGTAATCCTTTCACGAATTACTCGTTTAACGGTCTGGTGACCTTCAGTAATCTTGACGGAACTTTAATAGAGCCTGGTACAACCCCTACGACCATTATTGATGGTGGTTTGATTCACACAGGAACAGTTGTTGCTGATAGTATTCGGACGAGCGCCCTAACGGCCATTACCGCAGAAATACAAGAAGATTTGGTACTTACTACAGAAGCCACAAGTATAGATACTACAGACGCTACTGGATATTCATCGGCAGGAGAAAGAATGGTTATCACTGGAGAGAACATTAGAATTTATGATGACACTAGCACGAGTGAGGCAGTGGGTCTTCGCGTTAAATTAGGTAAACTATCATGAGTTATGGTTTAGAAGTTTATAGTGAAAACAATGTAATAGTATGGTCTAGTAGTATAAGGGCAACTAATATAGGTGCGTTTCAAGCGTTTAGTCTATCAAACGGAGCCGAACTATTCGTTTCTTGTGCCGATGCCAATATAGCTGGTAAAGTAAAAGTTACTTTTATATCATCAACATTTACCGTATTTCCATCATATAATGGAATTCGAATAATTAGCAGAACTGCTTCAGGATTTACCCTGAAAGGCCCCAGCAATGGTGGAGCTAGTGGAACAGTTATTGCAATGAGGGTAGCATAATGGCACACGGTTTACAAGTCAATGGTAGTGACTCTGGCGGAGACTTTTTGGTAGCAGACTCAAATCTAAGTCTGGTTAACCTACAGGTAGTTGATCATGGTACGCAAGATCATCAAATAACACTAACTAGTCCTTTAGAGCCAGGCGATCTTCTATTTGTCAATAACCCAAAAAATTCAACTGGGGGTACCACTTGGCCACAGGTGACCTTTTTATGGAATGACGGTAACTCCCAGCAGGTGCACTCATCGGGTCTACCTGAGTGGTTTGATTGTAGGTTATCTAATAGTAACAAAACAATTAACTTTTGGGGCAATATGTCTCACCGATTTGAAAGTACCATGACCGGCATGGCCAATCTTAGACTCTACAGAGGGTGGCAAGTCTACTTTGATTGGTTTGTGGTCCGTAGCGTACAGAGAGTATTTTCTGACAACTTGGAAAATTCTGGGGACTATGGACTACAAATACTAACCGAAGGTGGAGATATCGCATATGATTCTAGAGGAGCAATAAACGATAAAACGTTCGCAATCAATGGATCTATACCACCAACCAGTAATTGGAGTGGATCAGGCTCAAGAACTACTTTTACCTTCGGTGAGTCTGATAGCTACTGTAATATTGAGTGGACATCGGTCAGTGGTTTTACGGGAGGCGAGCCTAGACTTTCAGGATTAGGTCTAACAAACACACAGGCACAAGTATACTCCGGATTCATTGATAATGAAATGCAAGAAATATTTTGGCTTGGTACTGGTTCCGCATTATTTTCTGCTAAACTTTTTAACGGACAACCTGCCGCAAGCAACCCAGATGGAGGCTCTTCTGGGACCGATGATAGTACTGGAGGCGGAACTTCGACTACTATTACTGGTACCTTACAACTTGCAGATTCGAGCGCATTTATGATTGAGGGTAATACTAATGATACTATTACCTACAATGCGTCTACTAACTCAACGACAGACCCGTTCTATATGAAAGTCTATAGAAATTCAGGTACAGTCGGTAGTGGAGAACTACAATTCACTAGCACTTCGTGGACTGGGTCTACAGGTACCCTAACTATAGGGGTTGATGATGATGCAGATTCAGAGGTAGGTTATCAAGGAGAATCCTTTACGATAAGGTTAAAGAAGGGATTGATAGCAGATGATGCCTCAGGTAACAATGTCATCTTGGATGAAGAAACATTTATCCTATATGACGACGACGGAGGAACGACCCTTGTAGGTGCATCTTCTCAGAAATACACCATAGATCATGATGCTACGTCTGCAACTGTACAGTTCAGTATTTCGACATTGGGTCTGGGTAGTTCTACTATTAATGGTAGGATCAGATATGCAAGTGGATCAGTTTCTTTAAAAACTTTCACTATGACTAATAACTCAACCCAAAGTGTTGTTATGACCGGAAACTTACCTTTTGAAGGGTTTTCATCAGATTATGTTATGCAAGTCTTCAATGGAGTTACTTGGGCGGATAACGGGTCTCCTTTTACTATCGAAAGAGAAGAAGCACCAAGTACTGGTGGTGGAAGTAACCCAACAAGTAATCCGATCACGGCTCCAACAAATCAAAACATATTATCAAGTGCAACTAGCGCGACAGTAACATTCTCAAATCTAACTAGTGGAGAGAAACTAAGAGCAGTTAGGGCAGACAATACAGCCAACATTGCAATACCTGAGTTTACTATAACACAGGCGTCGCACTCCAAATCCTTTTTAGGGTTCTTACCGAATCAGGGAAGTACTAAAACTTACACTCCACAAGTGAAACTTCAGGGAGCGACGACTTGGACAAGTAAGCCAGGTGGTAACTTTACCATAACCAGAAATGAACCTGCTACTGGTGGTGGCAATAATGGATTCCCACCAGCTGGCGATGGTGCTGGAAACCCAGACAATTAATAACGAATTAAGAAATAGGAAATAAATAAAATGATCAAGTACGTGGCACATGTTGACGTAGAAACCGGAAAAGTAATCGGTGTAGCTCACCCACAATTTAATACTCCACCCCATCTAAGTATGGTTGGAAGCCAGCAAGCAGTTCATATTAGAGATGATAATATGCCTGAAGGTTGCGAGGATCCACAAGACTTAATGCGATGCTGGTATTATGACACAGTATCCGATGAGTTCAAATTTGTGGGAGAACCACCTAATGAGTATGCATCATGGGATGCAAGAGAGGATGGTTGGGTCTGGGATGTGCCCTCTATGGAGAAAGATATACGTAGAAACAGAAACTCTTTATTAGTGCAATCTGACTGGACCCAAATGCCAGACTCCCCTCTTAGTGGTACACAGCGCGGAGAGTGGGCAGATTATAGACAAGCATTAAGAGACTTATTTCAAGAGGTTGATTTTTCTACTATTGATAGCCAGGATAAAATTCCTTGGCCGGTTGCACCTTAATATCTTATAAGTATAGTAATAAAATAATTTGAAAAATGTGTATAGACCCCGTTTATGCACATTTTTTTTGTTATAAATAAAGGGGTCATTAACCAATAAACTTTAACTTTAGCTAAAGAGAGACGATATCGTGTCAGCATCTAGTATACCACTAAAAATTAAGAATACCGATGGTGACCTACAGGAATTCACTCCAGCGCAAGAGATGTATCTTGCGGTAAAAGTGGGCGAAGCACTTGCAGAGGCCTCTGCTGGTGATGTCGGTGACATCAGTCTAACCAATGGTACAAACATCGGTTCATTTGTAGATACTTTCTACAACGAACCAGCGGGCACACACCCGATGTCTGCTATCACTGGCACTAGTGTAACTACTACCTTGAAACAGGTTGGTGGTTCTGCAAGTGAATCTGGTTCTGATTTTGCCCGTCCTGTCGGTTATTATGCAGATAATTCTAATCCTGGCTTCTACGAAATGGTAGACTCAGACTTAGATAATCTCACAAATCGTGCACTGAAGAATGTGGAGACCCTAGGTCTTCAGGGTGCATATGAACTTTCAACGTCCTCGCCTGGTAGTGATTGGACCAAACACATCGATGGTGTGTTCTCCGATACTCATGGTGACGGTACAACAACTCAATACCACATCTGGAAGAAAGTCACATTGGCAACACCACCATCCGGTGTTACCACTACACGTCCAGTTGCAACCGACTATGATGGTTCTTCATCATTCAGCGGTTTCAAAGAAATGTCAGACGCGGAAATCAAGTATACCCTTGGTCAACGTGCTAAATCACTTCGAGCAACAGCAGGTGCGATTGGTTCATACCAGTTGCGTTCATCTGCACAAGGTGCTCCAACTCTAGCAGGTACTTGGGTACCACGTGGTTCTGCCGCGAACACCCGTCGTACTATTGTCGATGTAGCGTATGCACGTACACGTAACTCAGCTTACACACGTACAAGAATCTCTGCATATACTCGTAACCGCATATCTACGTATACAAGGAACAGTGTAGACACTTTTGCACGTACTTTTGTTGGTAACTATACGGGAGCGTATTCACGTGACTTCGTAGGAAACTATGCACGTGACTTCGTCGGTAACTATGCAAGAACTCGCGTTTCATCATACACACGTAACAGACTAACTGCATTTACTGGTTACTTTGCTGGTACTTACAACCGTTCACGTGTTTCTACATATGTCCGAAACCGTATCACACCATTTACTGGTACATTCTCACGTAACAGAGTTTCTTCTTATACTCGTGGTCGTGTATCAACTTACTCAGGTACTTACTCACGTAACCGTAGTTCTTCTTACACAGCAGACTACACTCGCACACGCGTATCAGCATACACCGGAACTTACTCAGGAACTTATTCCCGTAACCGTGTATCTGCATATGCCGGTACCTATTCACGAAACCGTGTATCAGCCTATGCACGTACTAGTACTCGAACTCGTACATCTGCTTACTCAGCAGACTACACCCGTACTCGTATAACTAACTATACCCGTGATCGTGTAACTAACTTCGCAGGCGTTTACTCTCGTGCACGTGTATCTTCATACACACGTAATCGAGTCACTAACTTTGCTGGTAACTTCGTAGGAAACTATGCTCGTGGATTTGTGGGTAACTACTCACGCGGATTCGCAGGCAACTACTCACGTGGTTATGCTGGTGATTATGTTGGTAACTACGCTCGTGTTTCTACTCGTACATCAACCCGTACTCGTTATTCTGCGTACGCACGTACATCAACCCGTACTCGTTATTCATCATATACTCGTGACCGTGTCACTAACTTTGCTGGTAACTTTGTGGGTAATTATGCTCGTGACTTCGTAGGTGACTTCGTAGGTAACTATGCGCGTAACTTTGCTGGCAACTATGCTGGTGATTACACGGGTAACTATGCAACTACCTTTACAGGCGATTTCGTAGGTAACTATGCTCGTGGATACGCTGGTAACTATGCTGGTGATTACGTAGGTAACTATTCACGTGACCGTGTAACTAACTTCGCTGGTGATTTTGTTGGTAACTATGCAACAACTTTCACAGGTGACTTTGTTGGTAACTACGCTCGAGGATACGCAGGCGACTTCGCTGGCAACTACGTTGGTGAGTATGCTCGTACTTCTACACGTACTCGTAACAGCGCATTTAACTATACTCGCACATCAACACGAACTTCAACACGTACACTAACTTACACTCGTACACTGTACTATGCTGGAAACTATGTAGGCGACTATGCTCGTAACCGTGCATTCTCATATGTTGGAGATTACTCACGTAACCGTGCATTCTCATATGTCGGTAACTATGGACGTACTCGTACTGGTGCCTATACAGGTAACTATGGACGAACTCGCGCCACTAACTATGCTGGTGACTTCGTAGGAAACTACGGACGTACCCGTGCTGCTTCATATGTTGGTAACTATGCTCGTACATCAACACGTACCCGTAATGCAACATATACTGGTAACTATGGACGAACATCAACTCGTACTCGTTACTCTGCATATGCTCGTGACCGTGTAACGAACTTCACTGGTAACTTTGTTGGAGACTATTCACGTAACCGTGCCGCAACAGTAGACTATACAAGACTGCGAACATCGGGATCTGGATATGTTGGTGACTATGCAAGGACTAGCACAAGAACCTCAGCCGTAACATCAAACTACACTCGTAGTGCAACGTCGACTCGTACTTCAACTCGTACTTCTGCTGTTACAACTTCTGGTGGATGGACATCGTTCCAAGGTGTAGCTTCAAACCCAATCTGGAGTGGTGACTCAAATGGTACGAACATCTACTGGAAGCGTGAATCTGAAGGTGGCCTGCACTTTCACTCAGTCTTCTGGTTATCAGAAGGTTTGAAGGGAATGAACACTACCTCCTCAAGTGGTACTACTAGTATGACTCTTGGTGGGGTTAGTTATCAGAGAGGTAGCTTCCTTGGTTACCGAAGTATTTGGGCGGTATATCAAGTAAGACGATACCAAACAGGTGGAACTACTAACTATACTGGTAACTTCG
>MDSX01042537.1_pt1 | contig 12690 bp, 13 predicted proteins | sample 811141 | NCBI WGS metagenome assembly MDSX01 (sample SAMN05326642, study PRJNA326480) | marine metagenome | isolation source: seawater | place: Atlantic Ocean: South East | collected 2010
AAGTCCTTTATATACTTTCATATAACTTCGTAAAGAGTCCCTTTGAGAACTTCCCTCAATATATTGCTTTGTAATGGAATCTCGCATGGCGATAAATTTATTTGGTGTAAAGATATCTTGAGAAGTGTAATCAAAGAAATAGGTGAAAATTCCTGTTTGGATATAGCAGCTGCCGTGATTGAATTTTTCACATTTAATTTTTGCTTTTTTTGTAACATAGAAAAAATTGTCAGTATCAAGTGCGAGTTGGTAGCTTTGGGGGATTATGAGTTGAATACCCTGGCTGTTAGATAATTGATTCTCGAGAGACAAATTGTTTTTTAATTTTGCCAGTTTTTGAATGATTGAGGTTCTATGATTTTCAAAAAGTTTAAATATTTGTAGTTTTTTCTCATTAAATATTTGCGTTGTTTCCTTATTTGAGCTTCCAGAAACTTGAACAATGATTTGACCTTTGGCGAAAATATTTTTTTTAACACTAATTCCTTTTTTGCTTATTTTTTTTGATGTCACAAAAATTAGTATATGTCTTTGTCTTTGAAATAACCGATTAAATGCTTTTGACCTTATTGTTTGCAAATCGAATTCAGGCTCTCGGTTTAATAGCCCTTTTATTTCTTTAGTAAAAATAGGTTCAACCTGTTTTTTTAAGCCGTTATCCCAAAGAGTCTGATCCGCAACTATATTTAAAGTGCTATAACCTCCTACAGCATCAGGCAAGTAGGAGAAGTTTTCATTGTTGACTTCTTCATTATTACATGCGAAAAGATTCAATAAAAGAATAACAAATATTATGAAGCGCATAATAACCTATGTAGACTTAATTTTTATTTTCATTCCAGGTTTTAGAATTTTTCGCGCAGAGATATGATTTAATTTAATAATATCATTAGCAGAAATACCTTTATATTTTTTAGCTATGTCCCAAAGTGTATCTCCTCTCCGAATAGTATAGTATAAGAATCCGTTGTAGCTTTGTTCATACTGAATAGAATACCCTTTTGTTGGAGATCCGGTTTTTTTTGAAAAAATAACCAGCTTCTGTCCTGGATGTATGTACTTTTTACTAGAAAGATTATTCCATTCTCTTATGTCTGAAACTCTCACATTATAACGTTGTGCAATTAATCCGACACTTTCACCATTTCTAACCCTATGAATTATTTCACTTCTATTTGCATAGAGGTCGACAGGTTCGGTTAACACACTTTTATTTTTGTAATTATAAATTGTTTTTTCATTAGCTAAAAAATCTCCAATCAACGAAACGGGCAGTGTTATCGTGTATCTTATAGAGTCATTTTTTCTTATTGGGACATAGGCTCTTTTATATTGAGGATTCAAAAAGACAATATCTTTTAGAGAGACGCAAAGTACCTCTGTTATTTGATTAAAATGAATAGACTCTTTAACTGTAATAGTGTCCACGTTTCTAATTTCAAACTTTGGCCTTACAGGATATAAATTGTGATCTGCCCTATGATTAAGCAAATAAGCAACAGCCATAAATGATGGGATATAATTCCTGGTCTCACGAGGTAATCCATACTGTATTGCCCAAAAATTCTTTTTTCCTCCAGTTCTTCTAATTGCTTTGTTTACGTTTCCAGGACCAGCATTGTACGCAGCAAGTGCTAATAACCAATCATCATACATTTCGTGAAGATAAGCAAGGTATTTGATCGCCGCTTTAGTAGATTTAATTGGGTCTCTTCGTTCGTCAACGTAAGAATCAATCTTTAATCCTAAGTACTTACCAGTTCGATACATAAATTGCCACATCCCAGTAGCTCCAGCTCTTGATCTTACTGTGTTGTTTAGTGCTGATTCTACAATAGGAAGATATTTTAGTTCCATGGGTAAATCGTTTTTTTCCAGTTCCTCTTCAAAAATTGGAAAATACAATTCAGCGAGACCCATTACTTTTGAAAGCATTTGCCTTCTATTTTTTCCATATAATTTAATGCACCTCTTTACTTTTTCATTAAACGTAAATTCAATAGGAGAAAAGGTATTCATATCCTGAAGTCTTAGCTGAAGTATTGAATCAGAGTATACAGGGATTGAATCTAAAGGAAAGTTATGAATGTTTAAATCACGAACATTATACGTTATTGGGTTTGTATTAAATACCTGCGCTTCTTGCAAACTGTCTAGCATTTCAAGGAAAGGATCATCCGGAGAAAAAGCATTTTCAATTAGAGAGTCCTTAGTCGTAAATAACGTGGATGTTGTTTCAGATTGGCTAAGAGCAGCTCTCCCAACTATGATTAAAATAAATACTATCCAGTTTTTCATTAGTAGGTTATTTACTTACCAAGTATAAAGTTCTTCTTTATTATTGAAGGAAACAAAAAAAGCCCCGCATTTTGCGAGGCTTTTTTTGTTTGTTTATAGTAATTACTTTACTACCATTCTTGAGGTAGAAGTATTACCATTTGCAGTAACTTGTACAAAATAAATTCCTGAGTTTAGATTTGATGTGCTTACATTGATAGAATTGTTATTAACAATTTTATTAAAAACTAGGTTTCCTATAGCATCGAATACCTTTACATTATCTAAACCATTAGAGCTAACCGTAAAGTTTCCATTGGATGGGTTTGGAAATATTTGAAGGTTGTTCTGGTTTGTTGTATTTGTTGAAACTGTAGTGACAGGGTTAAAGTTGTTATTTTTCATCACACTAAATTTACTATCAATTAAGGTGGCTATTCTTCCGTACTCTTTAGTTTCCCAATAGTAGTAAGTTTCATCTAAAGTATAACCTGGTACAGAAAGATTCTCTTCAATTAATAAGGCGTCAAAAGTTCCGTAACCTGTGACTACTTCTCCTGTGGCTATCACAGATCCCGTAAAGTTAGTAGCATGTGGAGTAAAAGGCGGAAAAAAGTTAGATACAGTAGAAGCTGAATTCCAAGTGTCACCTTCACTATGAGGAAAACCTAATGCATGGCTTCCTGAAAGAAACATGAATTCGGCTCCTAATGCTTCACCGGTTTCCATACCCCAATCATCCGTTAGGGGCTCGTAATTGGCTCCTGCGATAATATCAGACTGAATTTTAATAGTTGAATTTGCTCCTGCAGTTTTATTTAAAATCTTAACAGTATCAATGGTAGAGGACCCTGCATATGGTGTTAAATCCCAAGAAACTCCCGTCCCTGTATTTGTGAAATTCCCAATAGATACTCCTGAAGTAACATTCATTGTCCAGGTATTTCCAACAACCCATTTAACATCTGCTGAAGTTATATTAATACTAGCTGTTATTGTTAATGTAAGCAATGTAAAAATAGAAAGTAACGTCTTTTTCATAGTTTTTTATTTTTAGTGAGTGCTAATTTAAAATTTCTTTCGTTAGTTGCCAATTCAATTAAGACCGTATATCTTTTTTATAAATTCATTCGTAGAAAAAACCGCTTCTTCTTAAATTTAAAAAATGGTAAAAAAAGTTGTCTACAAAGGGGCTAATATTAGTTATTCTTGTTTAGGAAACGCGCAAAGAACAGTAATGCTTATCCATGGTTTTTTAGAAAGTAAAAAGGTTTGGAATGATTATGCTAAAGTTTTATCTAAACACAACACTGTTTATTCAATTGATTTACCAGGCCATGGAGAAAGTGAATGTTTAGGATACGTCCATTCAATGGAGGATATGGCTGGATGTGTAAAAAAGGTCTTGGAAGACAACAATAAGCGTAAGGCAGTAATTGTTGGGCATTCATTAGGTGGTTATGTTGCTTTGGCATTTGGAGATAAATACCCAGATGCCTTGAAAGGGTTGTGTTTATTTAATTCAACCGCTAAACCAGATACCGAAGAAAAAGTAAAGTTCAGAAATAGAGCTATTGATGTTGTAAAAAGAAATCATGAAATCTTTATTAAAGAAGCTATACCCAATTTGTTTGTAAACAAAAACACGCCTGCGCTAAGGGGCGCGATTAAAAGAGTTATAAACATGGCTCTAAAAACACCAAAACAGGGAATTTTAGCTGCCTTAGAAGGTATGAAAATTCGGTCAGACCGAGAGATTATTCTCCGATTTGCACCTTATCCTGTTTTGTGTATTGCAGGAAAGAATGATTTGGTAATCAGTTGGATAGATGTGAAAGCGCAAAGCGAACTGTGTTCAAACGGTTCTTTTTACTTATCTGAAAAAGGAGGGCATATGTGCTTTTACGAGGATAAATACCCTTGTTTGAAAGTTCTCGAAAAATTTATTGTCGACTGTTCATGAATAAGAAAAACAAATAATTAATGGAGCAGATTTTTTATGGCTAAATTAATCTTAGAAGCATCAATTTTAGCCGCATTTATCACCATCTTATTTTTTATTTCTTGAGTACATAAATTTCCTATTGACCCCTCATGAGTATGACAAATATCTTTGTTTGGTTTAAAAACTCCTTTTTCAATTTCTAAACCAACTTGTTTATAGGCTTCTCGAAAAGGAATACCGTCTAAAACTCGTCGGTTTACTTCTTCAACACTAAATAAGTAATCATAAATGTTATTATTAAGAATACCTGGTTTTACAGTGATGTTTGGAACTATCAACAAAGCAATCTCTAGGCAGGATTTTATTTCTGTAAACGCATAAATGTACTTTTCTTTGAGTAATTGCAAGTCTCTAAAATATCCTGAAGTTAGATTTCCCATAATTGCAGCCAATTCACCAGGAATAGCCTGTAATTTATTACATTTCCCTCTCATTAATTCAAAAACATCAGGGTTCTTTTTGTGTGGCATAATACTGGATCCAGTTGTGAACTCACTGGGAAGTTCTATAAATCCAAAGTTTTGACTCATAAATAAACAACAATCAGCAGCAAACTTCATCAAGGTTGTTGCTAAAGCACTAATAGCGTAAGCCACGGTTCTTTCAGTTTTACCACGTGTCATTTGTGCATAAACTACGTTGTAATGTAAGTCCTCAAAACCTAATAATTCTGTTGTTCTTGTTCGATTAATAGGAAAAGATGATCCATATCCAGCCGCTGAACCTAGAGGGTTTTGATTTGTGAATCGGAAGGCTGTAGCTAATAAATCCATATCGTCAGCAAGTGATTCGGCATGAGCTCCAAACCATAACCCAAAAGAGGAAGGCATAGCCACTTGTAAATGTGTATATCCTGGAAGTAAAACATTCTTATTGCTTTCACTTTGTTTCTGAAATGCATCAAAAAGGTTTGTTACAAGATGAGATATTTCTAACAATTCGTTTCTTCCATAAAGCTTTAAATCGACTAAAACTTGATCATTTCTGGAGCGAGCACTGTGAATTTTTTTTCCTATATCTCCTAATTTAGCTGTTAAAATGGATTCTACTTGAGAGTGCACATCTTCCATTCCTTTTTCAATTTCGAAAGATCCTTCTTGAATTGATTTGTATATAGTAGCCAATTCTTTTTTTAAGGTTGGCAATTCAGACTTACTTAATAGCCCCACCTCTGTAAGCATTGTGATGTGAGCAATATTGCCCAAAATATCAAAAGGTGCTAAATGTAAATCCAATTCTGAATCGTTACCAATTGTGAAGTTTTCAATTGCTTTATCAACGTTAAATCCTTTGTCCCAAAGTTTCATGCTCTAAATTTTATCATAAAAATAATCGATAAACCTTTAATATATTGCGTTTGGTTTAGGAATTAAAAAATTATTTAATTCTTCTAATTGGAATTAAAGACGCAAGGCAACCAATTCCATTAATTACCAAAAGAATTATAATTAGGTCAAATAGGTGAGGTTCAACAGGAAAGCAATCAAAACCGTTGGCCGTTCCGTAACCAAAAAAGCAAAATTGGATTTGTAATCCTAGTAAACCAAGACCAAGAGTTAGACCTATTAAGGAACCTAATATTGCTATTAAAAACCCTTCTAGCCAGAAAATAAGTTTTACTTGACGTTGGTTAGCACCCATGCTTTTAAGAACAAAAATGTCTTTTTTCTTATCAATAACAAGCATTGTTAAAGACCCCATAACATTAAATATGGCTAAAATAATAACCAATGAAAGTATTAAAAGAGTAATCCACTTCTCAGCATTTATGGATTTGAAGAGGAATTCGTTTTGTTCAAATCTTGTTTTCACGCTATACTCCTCACCAATAAGCCCTTGAATTTTATTCTTAACTTTATCTACACTATATAGTGAATCTATCCCAACTTCAATCGAATTAATAGCGTTTGGTATAGCAATTAAATTTCTAGCCTGATCAATTGAAACGATAATATATTTACTATTAAAGTCTGAGTTAATATCAAAGATTCCTCTCGGGTAAGAACTTACAGATTGAAACAAATCAGAAGGTCCACCTGAGTGCCCATTAATATTGGGTATGTACATTCTTAAAGGGATGTTACTGTCTGTATTTACTCCCAGTTTATAAGCTATGTTTATTCCTAAGACACTTTCGTTTGGTCCGCCAACAAAAGGTCCATAATGCCCTTCAATAATTGCATTTTGAATATTTGTTATTTTAGAGAAGTAATTTGTGACTCCTTTAACAGTCGCAACCTCTTGGTTGTCACCATATTTAAGAAGCGCAGTCTCTTCCAATGCATAGGATATTCCCAAAACACCATTTAGATTCTCTATCTTTTTAATAGGTAGGCTATCTGGGTTAAAACGCACTCCTTTGATTGTTTCTATTTTTATTGCAGGATCGAAGTTAGAGTATAAGTTTTTTACTGAGGAAGATAGCCCATTCATCGCTGACAATATAATAACCAAAGCACCTGCAACAATGGCAACCACAGAAACAGAAATCCATGTAATCCAGTTGATTACATTATTCTTCTTTTTTGAAAAAAGATACCGAAATGCTATGATGAAAGAAAAATTCAAATTATTGCTTTAATAAGTCATCAATTTTCTCGTAATAATCTAAAGAATCATCAATATAAAACTGGAATTCTGGAACTTTTCGCATTTGGTGTCGGACTTGTTTTGCGATAATATTTCTTATTTCTTTTGATTTTGTTTGAACCTCTTTCAAAATGACTTTATCGTTATTGCCCATAATACTTAAGTAGACTTTGGCATAAGACATGTCTGCGGTTATACTTACTGACGTTACTGTAATGAACGCCCCACTAAAGAGAGTTTTAGCCTCACGTTGAAAAAGAACTGCAAGGTCTTGTTTAAGTACTTTGGCTATTTTTTGTTGTCTTCTACTTTCCATAATAATTAAAGAGAAATATTAACTTAAAATTAATATCGAAATATTAACTTTGTATAAATTCAAATAAGTATGCCGTTTGTGTATTACATTAATTTTAAACAAAATTAATTTTTTAATTTGGTCACAGAAAATAAAACTCTATCAAAACAATAACAAGATAAAATAGATATGAAAAAAAATGTTCCCAGTTTACTATTCTTATTAATACTGCTTTTGTCTACATCAAGTTCTTTTGCAGTGGCATCGGATACTACTGTACTAGAAAATAGCGAAGCCTTTCAAGACAAGGATGCTCTTTTGGATAATGAGGAATTGATTGAGTCGAGTAGCCCAGGCCTTGATGAACGAAATCAACCCTCTTTTACTCAAAAGGTAAAAAAGCGATTTATAGAAGGGGGTGTTTTTTTTATGATTTGGGTATTAGCTTGTTTGATTTTAGGAATTGCTACAGCTATAGAGCGAATTATTTATTTAAGTTTATCCAATGTTAATACTAAGAAAGTTTTACAGCAAGTAGAAGAGGCTTTAAATACTGAAGGTGTTGAGGGGGCAAAAGAAGTTTGCAGAAATACAAGAGGTCCGGTTGGTGCTATTTTTTATGATGGATTAGTGAGGTCTGATGAGGGAATAGAACAAGTTGAAAAGGCTGTTATCGCTGGAGGGTCTGTTCAAATGGGATTAATGGAGAAAGGAGTGTCCTGGATTTCATTGTTTATTGCACTAGCTCCTATGTTAGGGTTTTTAGGAACTGTTTTGGGGATGATTGGAGCATTTGATTCTATTGCAGAAGCAGGAGGGATTGAAGCATCTGCAATGGCAGGTGATATAAAAATGGCTTTAATAACCACTGTCGCAGGTTTAATTGTGGCTATAATTCTCCAAGTTTTTTACAATATTGTAGTCGCTAAAATTGACAATTTAGTTAACCAAATGGAAGATGCCTCTAATGCTTTTGTTAAGATTATTCAAAATAAAATAGGAACGGTTGCTCAATCTTAAAATAATCAAGACATGAAATTAGGTTTACTTATAGGAAAATGGGGTTTAATATTAATGATTTGGATATTAATTCTTCTTACTTTAAAAGGGGGGATAGATGAAATGACATTAATTCAATTTTCTCTTGGTCTACTTTATACAATTGCAATTGTAACGGTAGCTTTTGCAGTTTTTAATTTTGTGGAAAACCCAAGAGCGGGAATAAAATTTATTATTAGCGCCTTGATTTTAGGATTGATTTTTTTGATTGGATACAACTTATCCACAGATTCTTTCGATGAAGAAGGTGAATTGATTTCAGGTAGTAAATTATCTGAAGGAGGGATTTATGTTTTGTATGTGGTAACAGCTATTGCTGTTTTTTTAATTGCTGCTACTGAGGTAAAAAGAGCTTTAAAATTATAGTATGCCAAAAAGACAAGCTCCAGAAGTAAATGCGGGTTCTATGGCTGATATTGCCTTCTTACTTCTTATTTTTTTCTTAGTTACCTCCGAGATGAGTAAAGAATCGGGAATGTTTCAGTTGCTTCCCGAAAAGGTTGAGGGTCCTCCACCTGAACCGGTTAATAAACGAAATGTAATCGATGTGTTTGCAAGATCTAAAGGAGAGATAAGATTTGGTTCTGATTTAAAAGAAGTTAAAATGAGTGATATTCCTCTTCTTTTGAAGGAAATGGTATTAAATTCATCAAATCGAAAAGATTGGCCTAGTAATAGATCTATAACTACTGATGAGCTTCAGGCTATTGTTGAAAGAAATAGAAAGAATCTTGAAAATGCTCCAGAGGAAAAAATATTGTCTGAACAAAAAAAACTCAAGAAATCTCAACTTAGATTAAGGGCTCTTGAAATTTTCGGTGACGATTTTAAGAAATCAAGTCATGTTGTAAATATGCAAGCTACTCAAGATGCCGAATATGATACTTATATTCAGCTAAAGGATGAATTAAAGAAAGGATATCGATTATTAAGAAATGATTTAGCTATTAAAATTTTAAAAAGAGGTTGGGATGATTTAACCCCTCAAGAAAGAGAAATGCTAAAAATGGTTTACAAAGAAAATATTTCTGAATCTCCCGTAGTCCAATAAAAACAGAATAGTATGTCTAAATTTGACGGTGGAAAAAAGAAAAGAATTGAGCCTGGTATATCAACGGCATCTTTACCAGATATTGTATTTATGCTCCTGTTCTTTTTTATGGTGGCTACGAAGTCTAAAGATAATGAGGCTAGTGTTATTGTTAAACTTCCTAGTGCATCAGAAACCGGAAAGTTGGAAGATAAAACACCAACGGCTTATATTCAGTTGGGAATACCTGTACAGTCTTTACAAAAGATGTATGGAGATAAAACCTCTATTCAGTTGAATGATGCGATTAAAAATAAAAAAGACATTCGAATGTTTTTAGATGAAAAGCGTGCGAGTATAAAAGCAAATTATTCTGAAGTTGACCCACAAATTGGAGTTTCCAAAGCAAAAAAAATGGTAGTTTGCTTGAAGGTAGATAAGAAAACCAAATTAGGTATGGTTAATGAGGTAAAAGAGGAATTGAGAGATGCTTCCGCTTTAAAAGTTAACTACATCGTTAACGAGGGAGAATAATTTTCTATTGATATGTCTTGCTATCTTATTCTCAAAATAAATTTGATAATCCCCAAGGATTTTTTCTAGAAACTAAACTTTTTCACCTTATATAAAGCTGTGGAAATATAATCCCCGAAGGGATGGTAATTATAAATCACGACTTACTAATATTCTGAATTGTCTTTAATTTAGTATTTGAGAGGGTTTTTAACATTTCTATTGGGTAGCAATCTCTGTAATGTAATGCATGTCCCCATTATGTATGTAGATTTTTCCATCTATATGTAAAGGGTTAGAATGACCTGTTTCGATTATAGCCTCGTTACCTATTTCTTTCATACTTGAACTTCCAAAATTCGGACAGGCATAAGGTTGCATTGGTTGGTTGTAATAATTGCTATATGGAAGCATAAAAAGAAAATCATCTTGATATATGAACTTACAGAAGCTGGGAAATAAATTTTCAGTTTCAGATAAATCAATTTCGATTGATAGTTCTTTAAAATCATTTTCGTTTACACTGTATTCAATAAAACTTATAGCGGAACTAGTGTGTCCGTAATCTTGTAGAGGACTCTCTGCTATTATTAATGAATTATTGTATTGAAAAGCTCCAATAAAATAGTTGTTTTGGTTTTTGGTTTTCACTAATTCCCACGAGGTTGATAAAGAAAGATCATCATTTTTAAAAATTCCTTTTTCTGTGGTTATGTAATAATGATTATTCATTTCAACTACTTCAGCAAAATAACCCATAAGATCAATAGCTTCAGAATCTTTTTGGTAATACAGTTGATTAATCATGCTTATATTTTTGATATTACCATGCAAACAATATTCTCCTGATACAAAAACAAAAAAATTATCTTTGAACCTTGTCATGTTTACATAAATTTTTTCATTGCCATTTATGTTTTGTTTCTCTAACGTCTCTAATTCTTCACATTCATTCTCTTTCAACTGAAATGTTGATAATAAGCCTGAGTTTAGTACAGCAAATCTTTCATCAAAACCTTGAACACTCTTTATTTCTTCTTCTTGCCATTTAAAGGAACTAAATTCTTGCCATTCCCCACTCTCCTTTTCGAATTTATAAATGTCAAAGGAATAATTTTTAACAAAAATCTCTTTGATAGGGTCCAACTCATACTCAGAATTTTCAGCCTTTTTATTAACCGTAAAAAGATCATTTCCAACATTGAACTGAATAACATCTTCAGTTGATGGAAGTGGAATAATTTTAGTTTTCACATCTCTATTTAAAGACGTAGAAATTTGTTTATCATCAATAAATTCCTTTTTACATCCGAAAAAAAATAGTAGAAATAATACTAATAAGGTCGTAAATTTCATAATAAATAGGCTATTTTAAAATAGATGTCAAAAATTTCAGAAAAAGTTGAATATAAGTTGCTAGGAATAGATTCATATGACGTGTCGTAATCTAGTTCTGAATTTGAAATTGGTGCAACAAACGGAAATAAGATAGAGCTTCTTATTCCAATGTCATAGGCTAATTTGCCAATTAATATCTGCTGAGTTCCTAGATTAATTCCGTAAGACAATATCCCTGCTTTTTCGACAATATCGTTTTTATAGTACGTTTTGTAATTAGGTAATCCAATAACAATGCCGAAATAATTCCCAATTGGAGCTATTTTACCCCGATTCTTATAGTAGTAGAATCTAGATGTGATTTTTAAATCGAATCCAGAAATATAGTATTTTGAAAATTTACCTTGTCCTGACGAGACCATGTTTTGTTGATCGGAAAAAAGATTTGATGTATATATATCTTCATTTGAAACCTGATCTTCAGAGCCTATTTGCTGATTTTTAAACCCGAAATCAGCAGAAATAGAAAAACCCTTCATTAGTACTTGTTCATAGCTAATTCTGGGTTGTAAAATTAAATGTTCTAATGACTTCGATTGATCGTTAGACGAATTTAGGTTTCCAGGCACAAATAGCGGTGCAATTGGATATAAATTTGCTTGAAATCCTAATATTTTCGATTTACCAACATAACCTCCGGATTGGGCTAAGACCAACGAATGAATGAAAACCGCTAAAAGTAGGCTTAAATTTGATTTCATCAATTTTTAGACAAAAGTCAATAAAAAAAATGGTTATTCATGTTTTTGACCAAACAAAAGTATTAATTTTACAAAAAAAAATAAATGAGATTATTAACTTTATTTCTATTCATTTTATCAACCATCGTTTTTTCTCAGAATACTGATTTTAATAGGTATAAAGGATTAGAATGTAAAGGAAAACTTCCAAAAGTATTCACATCCTCTTTGCAAGAAAAAGTTGCTGATCACAAAAAGGAGATTTTAAATTCAGGCGATAAATTTTCTGAGAAGAAGAGCAAAAAGAAATTTGCACTTTATGCAAGTTACAGCTTATCTGAATTAGTTTTAAATGGTCAGGTGCTATTTGGAGATGAATTAACCAATTATGTTAGCGAGGTTGGAGAAATTATTTTGAATGTATCCTCACACCCTAAAAAGAATCAGATTGAATTTTTTATCGTAAAATCGCCCTATGTAAATGCGTTTACTACAAACGAAGGCAAAATATTCGTGACAGTAGGGCTTTTAGCACAACTAGAAACAGAGGCTCAACTTGCCTTTATTCTTGCCCATGAAATTGCTCATTTTGAGCACAATCATGTTTTAGAGGGATTTCTGTTTAACAAAAAGCTTGATAAGAAATCTTCAACTCGATATTCAGGAGGTAATGCTCTCTTAAGAAAATCTCTTCATAGTAAAGAGAAGGAGTTAGAGGCTGATGATGAAGGGTTAAAATTGTTTTTGAAAACACCTTATGGTACATCAAGTTTATATGGTGTTTTTGATATTCTTCAATTTGCACATTTACCAATTGATGAAGTTAAGTTTGATCCATCTTATT
>MDSX01048616.1_pt1 | contig 12687 bp, 13 predicted proteins | sample 811141 | NCBI WGS metagenome assembly MDSX01 (sample SAMN05326642, study PRJNA326480) | marine metagenome | isolation source: seawater | place: Atlantic Ocean: South East | collected 2010
AGCAGCTCAAGATTGGGATATTCTCTTCCGAGTAATTGCAGTATTCATCTCGGTATTGACCTTTTTTATTGCGCCATGCATAACTGTCTTTGGGCAAGTAACTGAGGCCAGTGAGAAAATACGCGCCAATTCATTCGGCCTACCTCTTTCGATGGGACTTGCAGTTGCTTTAGCATGGGCATATGAAGACCAGTCGTTTGATATTTTTCGAACCCTGTCGTTCATACTCTTGTCATTCGTCGTTCATTTCAGCCATCGCCAAATGATTCGCCAAAAGAATTCGTAAAAGATGGGTTGAAGTATATTAGACCAGTGCTTGTATCATGTCGGGTTCACCTGTCTCCACTCACAACCCTAAAACGGGGAGTTTGCCAATGGAAGCAACACCGCAAGAACAAAAGAAAATGGAACAGGCTTATGCTCAGATGAAGCGAAAAATGTCGATGGAGGAAATCGGCAAGAAAATCAAACATAAAGTCATGGTCTTATCCGGAAAAGGCGGTGTCGGAAAATCAACCGTTTCAACTGGCCTTGCACTCTCTCTTGCTCAGCAAGGGCTTTCTGTTGGGATTCTTGATATCGATATTACTGGACCGAATGTCCCGAAAATGATGGGTCTTGACGGACGCCGACTGCATGTTGAATCAGGCCGCATCCATCCGGCTCAGGGTCACCTTGGTGTCAAGGTCATCTCTATGGCGTTCTTACTTGACAATGAAGACACGCCTGTTGTTTGGCGTGGCCCGATCAAACTCGGTGCGATTCAACAATTCATCGGGGATGTAGAATGGGGTAATCTCGACTACCTCATCATTGATTTCCCGCCGGGCACATCTGACGAACCGCTCACTGTTGCACAATCACTGCCCGATATCGACGGTATGGTCATTGTGACCACCCCTCAAGAAGTAGCACTGCTCGACAGCCGCAAATCCATTACGTTCTCCGAATCATTGAAAGTACCTGTGCTCGGAATCGTCGAAAATATGAGTGGCTATACCGTCTCAGGTAAAGCCAAACCCGGTTCTGAAATTGAGATCGCAGCGCCTGCAGGTAAAACCATCAAAGCAACCGCAAATGATGATGGAGCATTTAGCGTCACTCTCGATATTTTCAAAGAAGGTGGAGGGCGACTTACTGCTGAAGAGTTTGGAGTGCCATTCTTGGGAGCTCTTCCATTTGACCCAGGTTTTGTACGGGGTGGTGACGATGGTGTACATCGAATTGTAAGTGAACCAGATGGTGCTTCTGCTGCTGCATTTTCAGCAATTGTTTCTGCGATACAAGAACAAATAAATGAAGATTCAGGGTCAGGTCTTGAAATTATATGATGGTGGAAAAATGACGAGTGACATGCCCAAAATGAAGCGTTTTGAACGACGTGATTTGGATGTTGTTGTCACTTATGACGACGAATCAGAGTTCACAATCACCTATGATGACTTACGTCACGCATGTCCCTGTGCAAAATGCTCACCGCTACGTAACGAAGACGATTCAAGCAAAACTCTTCGCAGGCAAATCGAAGCCTTGCAGAAAGAAAAGCCAAAAGTTCGAACGGTGGGGAATTACGCTCTTGGATTTGAGTGGACACATGGCTGTTCAAGTGGCATATTCAGATTTGAAAGAATTTGGGACTTGGCGAACCGAAGAGATCCGGACAATGGCAAACCCTATGTCCACGGTGCATGGTAAGTCAAGGAACGCCATATTGTAGTCTTTTGACTGCGAGGTTTCATGTGTTATACCCAACCCCGTAGGGGTTGAGGTTCATCTATGGACGGCATTTATCTCAGTTGGATGGTGAGCGCACTCGCGCTTGGCGTCCTCTTGTTGCCGGTATTCAAACCTCCATGGATGAAAATCACATTACCGACTTTCGTCGATTTCTTTCGAAGATATTGGATTCATATTTTGATTGTCTTCATCATTTACAACTCAAAAGATATTCTCGACCAATTAGACAGAATCATCATTGCCAACACAGGATTAGACATGACGCCTCTTATTTACGGTATAGAGGGGGACCTGGTTTTAGAAGTTCAGAAATTGTTCGAAGCGAAGTGGCTCACGGTTGCTCTAACACATTTTTATGTCTCCGGATTCATGTTTATTTGTTATGTTTCCATTTTCTATTTTGCATTTTTCGATGACCGTTGGATTGCCGATAGAATGACACTTAGTATCGCTTGGGTGTATATTTTAGCAATTCCATTTTATCTGTTTTTCAATGTCAGAGTTACGGGAGATTATATCCCTGGAATGGAAACTCTCGCTTATGATTTGACACCAGAAATAAGCGATTGGTTCCGTAGGATTGACCCCTTCACCAATGGAATGCCTTCACTTCACATTGGAATCCCGTTTGCTGTATGGTTATGCCTTACTCGATTTGATGAAGATCGACGTTGGAATAAATATCGAACATTGGTACTTGTCTATACCTTTGTCACTGCATTCGCCATTATCTACCTCGGCATCCACTGGTTTTCCGACATCATAGGTGGGATGCTCATTGCTGCTCTCGCTGTTTCGTTTGCTGACCGCACATCCGATGCATGGTGGAAAATATTCGATGAACGCACGATGAACTCTCGAATAGTGACAGTTTTAACAAATCCAAAAAAAGCCCTTGGAATCGTTCTCAATCGCTCTTCCAAAATTTATGAGAGATACAGAAGACCGAAAAGCAGGGAGACCGGTGTTTTAGCTTTGGTCGTTTTTTTAATGCTGTTTTCTATTATTACGTGGGACTTAAGCAACCAATCCTTACCCGCAGGCGGAATCGAAGCACCTCAGGGGGTAGCTACCAGTGATGGTTGGATGGCGACCATTGATAATAGAACGACGGGGCCAGTCGTCGTGGTTCACAATCTCGCAGATTTAGATGTGAATTGGGAGATAATGAATGGAAGTGTCGAGCCTAATTCACCTTATGCGTTGAGTGGTTCAATACTTGCCATTGCGAACCAAACAACATTATCTGTATTCAACCTCGACACCATCGGATCAACAAATTCCTCAATGTCAACCATTGAAATGCAACAACCCGATGAAATTGTTCTGGCTGGAGCAGTAGAAACAGAATTTATACTCACCGTGAGGAATGGTATGTTGAGTGGGTATACTCTCTTCGGTGAAGAGATATCACTTGGCTTCAACATTGTAGGTGTTGAGCGTATGCAGGCAAATGGCCTTGAAATTGCTATGGTCGTTGAAAATGAGCCAACAAGTATTCTCCTTTCTCGTATTGGCTCAACTGGTTCGATTACAATTGAGAACATCAATGCTTCATCAACTCCCGAACAAGATGAAATTCTCGAATCATGGAATACTCCTGTGGATATGGAAAACGCCAGCATAACCGATTTTGTATTCGATGATGACTTTATCGCTATTACAGTGAATGTTTCAGCGACAGACCGCTTGGTGGTCTACAATCGCTCTAACGGCCAACAATGGCTTGCTTCGGACCCAAAATATGCTGTAAGTGACCCTTCGATGCGGAATGGAATTTTGGCATGGTCTGTTCGCGACCATTTAGACCCAACAAAACCAATCGAGAAATACATGGATGGGGAAATTCAATTCGTCAATCTAACAAATAACCACACGCAATTTTTGACATCAGATGCTCTGCATCAATGGGGGCCAAATGTGCTCGAAAACCATTTGGTTTATTTTGAAGAATCTTCTGACGGAGAGGTAACAATCCACATCCATTCATGGGAGCCTGAACTGACAGTATATTCCAATGTCGTGCTCCAAATTGGAATGATTCTTGGGGTAGGACTGGTGTTTGCTCACGTGGTTCAACGCCAGTCAGAATCCAGAATCTCAAAATTACATCATGAAGAAGAGTAATCATTTCTTGATACTCAGCATTCGTTCTAATGCCCAGAGTGAACCCTCTTGAATCGAGGCTGGAACGACAATTTGATTCGGTTTTTCACCATCGGCTATACGTTCAAGAACGTCCATCAAATATGCTGGATGAATCATATACATGGTCGAGCATGGGCATATTTCTGCATCGAGACATTCAATGTGTTTATCCGGATGTTCGTCTGCTAATCGAGCGACCATGTTAATTTCGGTTCCGATCGCGATGTGAGACCCAGGTTCTTGTTGGGCAACAAAATTACGAATATACTGCGTTGACCCGTTAGCATCACTTGCCTTTACAGTATCAATGGGACACTCGGGATGAACAACGACAATTCCATCGGGATGACGATGACGGAACTCGTCGATTTGAGCGGTTGTAAAGCGCTTGTGGACTGAACAAAAACCATGCCAGAGAATGATTCGACTTCCCTTTAATTCACCCATTGCACCAATACCAGGCGTCCAGGTGGGCATTAAATCGTGGGAAATACCCATAGCGTCCCCTGTGTTTCGACCAAGATGCTGGTCAGGGAAAAAGAGAACAGAGCCATTTTTTCCAGCGCGATCAAAAGCCCACTTGAGAATACCTTCAGCATTGCTTGAGGTACAGACAATTCCACCGTGTCGTCCGACGAAATCTTTCAGGTCAGCACTGCTGTTCATATAGGTCACTGGAACTAAGAAATTGTCATCTTCTGAAGCTACGGCGGTTGGATCATCTCGAGTGATAGGATCTCTAAGATCTGCTTCATGCAAGATTGATTCCCAAGCCGATTCAACTTCGTTAAGTGTGGCCATATCTGCCATAGAGCAACCAGCCCGCATGTTCGGAAGAACAACGATTTGATCATCATTGGTGAGAATGTCTGCCGATTCTGCCATGAAATGAACACCACAGAAGACGATGTACTTCGCATTGGATTCAGCCGCCATCTGGCTAAGCATGAAAGAATCACCAAGGAAATCAGCGTGCATAACAATACTGTCTCTCTGATAATGGTGGCCGAGTATTAACAACTCATCACCAAGTTGTTCACGCAGTTCTTCAATACGCTCTGCAATAGCCTGCTCCTCTGGAGAAAGGGAGGTATCCATGAAATCCACGGAACACATTGGCAGTGAGACGGTCATCTTGCTTCATCACTGGCACGAAGTTCTCCCTTTTGAAGCAAACCTTTGCTGTAGTGTTGATAAATGGGGACCAAAAGGGCTCCTCATGGCCTTTGTTCCAACAGAGCGGTTGCATCTCGGTGCTGAAGCTGAAGTTTGGGCAGGAACCTGGATGGGTCAACAAGCGGTGCGAAAACTTCGCCGTCCTCGAAAATGGCGTCACCCAGATCTCGACTTGCGCTTAGGATATCGAAGAATGATGAGTGAATCCCGACTGCTTATCCGGCTCAAGCGACGTGGAATTAATGTTCCTGCAGTATGGGACTTAGATACACAATCAGGACGAATGATTCTTGAACGTATGCCAGGAGTGCCGTTGATTGAAATTCTACGTGACGACAAACATTCTCAAGAATTTATTAACACGACATTACACAATACTGGTGCGTTAATCCGTAGACTTCATCGTGAAGCAATCACGCATGGCGATCTCTCTACTAACAACATTCTCGTCGATGAAAATGCAGAGGTTTCTCTGATTGATTTTGGCCTCGCCGCCATTGATTATGAAATAGAACGATTTGGTATAGACTTACATGTTATCGACGAAATCCTTGGAGCTTCACATCCAGATCACAAAAATGCGATTTCGGTATTGGTAGAGGGATATTCTGCAGAAGAAGAAATCCTTGGAGAGGCCCCTGAACAGTCAGGTGGTGCCGTTCCAACGGCTCCTCAAGTACTGAAAAGATTGGAAGAAGTGCGTTCAAGGGTACGTTACCATGGATGATTATTCCATTAGCAAACGCAATTCTTCAACACTTCGAACTTCAGTAACATAAATTTGTTCGATTGCATCATACAAATCTTGGTCACCAACAGATTCGATTTCAATCATAATTTCAGCATATACAGCTGCTGCTTTTGTTTCAGTTTCGAGGGAGTGGACCAACATTTCATCAAATTGAGTCGTGTGAATAATCGGGTGAGGGTTACGCTCTGTAACAGGAATACCGCCAAGTTTAACGATTGCTTTTCGGACTATATCAGCGTGCTCTGTGGATTCAGACGCTTCTTCTGTAAACATCGGCGAGAGTTGGAGGCGGTGAATGCCGCGTATGTTTGCAGCATAATGCGCATACATGTTCGTCGCTCGTAATTCCCAACCGAGGGCTTCGTTCAAGGTTTTGATTAAATTGTGTTCAGACATCCTTCCAACTCTTAGGGCAAACGAAACTTTTTCTTTGTCTTGTTCCCTGTCTCATCCAACAAAGATGCCCTACATAAAGCCACTTGTTCATGCCAAAATTGCTTCACCAATCTTCCAACCAATCAAGGCAAGAAGAGGACATAACATCATGGTCACCAGCACGTAAACGATTGCAGAGCCGCCTTGACCATTATCAAACATTTCTACAGTTTCAACTGAAAATGTTGACATGGTAGTAAAAGCACCAAGAACCCCGGTTCCGAGTAATAACGCCAAGTTTGTCGATACGAGATTTTGCGTAAGACCAATCGCCAAGATTCCTAAAAGAAAAGAACCCACAAGATTGACCGATAGAGTCGCATATGGAAATGAATCCGTGGATAGCCATTCCCCTACTGCATATCTCAATCCTGCCCCGATGGCACCTCCAAGTGTTACAATACCGATTTGCTGTAGCATATCTTAGGGTCAAGATGTTGGCCTTTCAATGCTCGCATGTAAAAAGTCTCAGACCGACGATTATTGCCAATTATCTCAATAGGCAAAAACTGTAGCAGGTAACATGGCGCGCACAATATGGTTCCTCACCGGCAATGCTGGCAAGCTCAAAGAAGCAACTCATCATCTCCAACCGCTGGGCTATGAGGTCCGCCAATTGATACTTGAAGAAGGTGAAATTGTAGAGCCTCAAGTTGAGACATTAGAAGAGGTCGCTCAATCTAAAATCGCTCAAGCATTACTCCACCTCCCTGAAGGAAGGCAATCTCAAGATATGGTCTTGGTCGAAGATGCTGGATTATTCATCGATACCCTCAATGGATTTCCTGGTGTGTATTCCTCATATGTACTTGATACAATTGGTTGTAACGGAATCTTGAGATTACTTGAACACTTGAAAAGTGAAGATACGATTCAATGTGCTCAACTGCGTTCTGCCAATTTTCAAGCTGTAGCAGCATTGTGGATGGATGGAGAAATTCTCTACGGAAACGGAACATGCCCAGGATGGATTGCACTTGCGAGCAGCGGTGAAGAAGGATTTGGCTTTGACCCGGTATTCACGCCAAATGACCTTGACGCCTTTGGAGAACCTCTACCCCCCGGTACATACGGTGAGAAAAGCGTGCATGGCAAAACCTTCGGCGCAATTCCATTAGAGGAAAAACAAGCCTACAGCCACCGAAGTCGGGCATTGAATGACTTACTGCGGCAACTTCCATCAGCATGATAAGTTAAAACCAGTTGGGTGAGTTGAGGGCCATGGGATTCGTACGTTCAGTTATCGGTATCAGTGCCCTTACAGTCGCTGGGTATTACCTTCTCAAAGCAGGGGAATTAACCGACTCTGAAAAATGGATTAGCATCGCAATTATCCTTGTCTTTTCCTTGGCTTGGATTATGATGGGGACCAAGAAACCCGTCGCTCGTGTGCAAAAAGTTGAGATGAACTCTGGACCATCCGATGAATCTCAAGAACCGGAACCGGAAAATGACCTTGACATTCCAGAGCCGATAACAGAAGACGATCTTGATGGAGCGTCACTGCGTGAAAGAAAAATCGCTAAAATACAAGCTGCTGAAGAAGAAAAGGAAGCACTCTTATCGGCTGCGGCTGCAGAAAATGAAACGACTGATGAAAACATAGTCGAGGTCACTCTTGAAATGGAAGATGTTCACGTTGCTGACGAGTTTGTTGTCGAAGTAAGTCCGGAATCTGTCGAGAACGCAGACATTGAATCCTCGATTAGTAACCGAAGAATCAAACATGATCAAATTCGTCAAAAAATCGAATTGCGACGCAGAGGCCAACTCGCTGACATTCGTGCGTCGACCGCCCGCATGTGGGAAGAGCAAACTGCAGGCGAAGACCTCGTCACTCTTCTACAAACACCCGGGCACGGACAAACAGTATTGGTTTCACCTGAGCACCCTGAGTCAGGGCATATCTATGGAGCGACATTTATTCGAATAGATGAGGCTCGAATACTCAAACTTCGAACCGCCCTTGATGACGGTTTTGAGAAACTCCAAGTCAACAAAGAGCCCGAATTGCCAGAATTACTTGGCCCAGATGGTAATCCACTCCCACCACTTGTCGGTTTGGATGGAGCACCCCTTCCCCTTCCCCCAGTCATGCCAAGTGCGAGTGATGCGTTGGCAAAGCTGAAAGAAGAAATGAATGATTGATACTCGAAACCGTGTCAACTTTAATCAACGAAGGGTATGAGTTTACGTTATTCACATGAACAGTCATCCTTCTGAATTAAACGAGTCTGGTGAGACCAGTCGTAATTTAGCAATTTTGGGACTTCTCCTCGTCAGTATTGCACCAAGTGTTTCAGTTTTGACTGGATTTGCATTCAAAGCTGGAATTTTTGCTGTATTCGTGTTTATTTTTACCAAGATTTGGCTCTTTGGCTTACCGGTATTTTGGCATTTGAAAATCGAAAAGAAGAATTTCTCTTGGTCTCCTGTCAAAAAAGGCGGTTGGGGGATATCAATCATACTTGGAATTGGAATGGTTTCCGTCATATGGCTTGCGTATTTACTTCTTGGAGAGCAAATGATTCAACCGAATGCACTCAAGGCTATTCTTGATCCGGTTGGACTCACGGTTCCATGGAAACTCGCTGCAGCGATTGTTTTTTGGATTTTCATCAATTCTGTGCTGGAAGAATATGTATTCCGGTGGTTTATCACGTCAAAAATAGAGCAATTGATTGGCGGCAAATGGCGATCAGTATTCCTTTCCTCTACGATTTTCACGCTTCACCACAGTATAGCGCTGGTATTTTTCCTCGACCCATTCGGTGCGTTTCTTGCATCGCTCGGCGTGTTCATAGGTGGTACCGTCTTTTCATGGCTGTATCTTGAATACCGTAGTGTTTGGATTGCATGGGTCGCCCATGCATTTGCCGATGTCGCTATTTTTGCAATCGCATGGAATATTATTGTCGGTTTTTGAAAGAAAATATCGTGCTTTTTGGGCATTCCCTGACGGTTTTTATATACAGTCGCATCCTATCTTTAACGCTGGTAGAGTAACCGACCCATACTATATACAGCCCAGACGGTGACATCATGAACAAGTAAATCTCCAATTAACGCTTTCGAAACGGCATTGCTCAGGCAAAGCCATAAGAAAATTGGAGAAAAATATCATGAAGACAAACCGAAACATTAAGCCGTTGCATAACGGCAAGAATCGCCGCACTGGTCGCCCATCTGGCGCCCGAAGAACTCAGAAAGCAGCTGCAACTGCGAACAACCCTCAAGCTGAAGAGATTCGACTTGCTTGGGTTGCTGCAAAGACGAAAGCACGAGAAGAAAAAGAATCCCGACGCAAGGATGGGCCATGTTGCTCGACTGACTCCGCAAAGCAAGCAACAAACCTCTTCCTGCTAAAGAAGCTCCAGGCTACAGTTTGTGACCGTGTTTGGAACAACGAACTTGGTCGATGGGAAGGAATCATGCCCCGTCGATTTGTTCGTGAAAACGCAGCTCACATGAGTCACTTTCGCGATTTTGCTCGCAAGCAAGGATACCGCAGTCGGTAAGTAAAAAGTGGCGAAAGCCACCATCATTGAAGGGCCTGGCCCGATACCTTTGAGCGAGAGCAAGATTACTTGTGTTCCCACTGAGGATTTTCTCTGTTCAGGAAAGCATTCACGCCAATTTCTTGGTCTTTAGAATCAAATAAAGATGCGAAAACTTCTGCTTCGTAAGCGATACCTTCTGTTAATCCGAGGTCAAGAGACGCCCGAATTGTTTGCTTTCCAAATCGCAGTGTGTGGGATGATTTACTACCGATTATTCGTGCAATCTTCAAGGTAAATTCTCGCAAATCTTCGCTTGTGCATACATGATTGACCAGACCGATGCGATGAGCTTCTGCAGCGTCAATCATTTCACCAGTCATAATCATCTCCATGGTTTTGCCGTATCCGACAAGATGAGTCAAACGTTGAGTTGCACCGTATCCTGGAATAAGACCGAGATTGACCTCAGGTGTCCCGAATCTTGAACGCTCACTTGCAATACGTAGGTCACACGAACATGCTATTTCACAACCACCACCAAGAGCAAATCCATCGACCATCGCTATCGTTGGTTTCGACAAATCCCAAAGTGCTTCAACTGCATTGTTGGTAAACTTAACACGAATCTCATCTTTCTGCATCCCCACGAACTCCGTGATGTCAGCACCTGCGACAAATGCATTTGGTTTAGCTCTCTTACCTTCTGGAGGAGCATTGGGCTGAGCACCTGTTAAGACAACGACTCGCACAACATCTGTAGCCTCAACCCATTCAACCATTGCTTTCAAACTCGACATGACTTCAGAGTTGAGCGCATTGAGTTTGTCTGGACGTCGAATAGTAACCAGAGCTATGGAACCTAATTCTTCAAGTTCATTCACGGGGATCAGTTCAATCGAAAGTACGTCAGTCTGTGGGGCGTCCATGACCATCCCAAATGGTCCAAGTTCATCATTTCACCGACGAGCCTTGCATCCTTACGCATCGTGCTTAAACCAAGAACTCAAAGACCAAGACGCTTTCGAAGCGCTATGGTTGAATCCGACGCTCCTCTCGTGAAGGCACAAGATATGGCCAAAAAGTATGGCGATTTTATCGCATTACATCCCCTCAATGTTGAGGTTCATGCAGGTGAATTTTTTGGAGTCTTTGGCCCAAATGGTGCAGGAAAATCTACATTCATTAAACTCCTCACCGGCCAATTGCGCCCAAGTAAAGGCCAAATTGAAGTCTTAGGAATTAACGCAGTTAGCAATCCACAAAAAGTCAAAGCGAACATTGGTATTGTCCCTGAATCTGAATCGCCACCATCTTTTCTAACACCTTATGAGTTCCTCGAATTTGTCGCTAAATTGCGAACCGTAGAAGAAATTCATGGGCATGTTGAACACTGGATTGAATGGTTTGGGCTCGAAGAAAAACGAGATACAATGTGCAAGGACTTGTCGAAAGGCCAACGGCAGAAGGTTATGCTCGCTGCTGCTTTTATCCACAAACCAAAGTTACTTTTTCTCGACGAGCCATTCGCAAATCTTGATCCGATTTATCAACGTAAGTGCAGACAGTGGCTTCTTGAGCATGTCAAAAACGGTGGAACCATTTTCCTGTGTTCACACGTACTGGAAATGGCTGAGCGAATGTGCAACAGAATGGCGATTATTAACAATGGCAAAGTGCTGGCTGCAGGGACTGTTAAAGGTCTGAAACAAGCCGATGAAGAAACACTTGAAGACGTCTTTATCCGGTTGGTTGGACGATCGATTGAAGATGTCGAACGTCTTTCTGATGAAGGCGTCAAAGACGAGGATTTCGAGGAGGAGTGAACGTGCCTGGAGTGAGCGTTATATCTCGAGACTGGGATGAAGTCACCGATACAGTTCATGGAGATTCCCAAGCATTAGGAACCAGTGCCCATGACCAATTTTTACATGAGCCTTTGCGGGGATGGTATGCGTTTTCTGCTACCTTTCGAGTGATGTTCAAAGAAGAGGGAAGGAAAAGCCTTGAGTTCGCTAAAAAACGCCAAATGGTACTTTTTCCTTTACTCCTTACTTTAGTGACCGCTATTACTACCATTGGCCTGCAATTTCTTGTTGGAGATTCTTCAGCGCAAGTATCTGATATTGATTCAAAGACATTTACTTGGCAAGAATTACGCTTCGCTTTACATCTACCTTTGCTGATGTTTAGCCTTGGAATGGGAACTTTTGCCTTCATGGGCCACGACGCCATCGTACACAGGGCGGGAACAAAAAATTACCTTTTAGCGTCACCAGCATTACAACCACTACCGAACTCAGTAGCCCATTTTGCATACTTTGTCAAGGATCTATCGTTCTATGTAATGCTCATCCTGTCTCCAGTTGTTGCAGGAATGGCGGTTGGGATTTTGCTTGAAGGAATTGCAGGAATCTCAACACCTCTTGAATGGTCAAGCCTTCCTTGGACATGGTTATCGATGATAATCACGCTCGCTCAAGGTCTCGCTCTTGCCTTCTTAGCGTCGGCTCTGTGGATGCGTGGCCGACCTTTCACCATCCTCGGACCTGTATTGATCGTCGCACTTGGCGTTTCGATTGGACTGGGTAAATTGGACATTGAATCTATGCTATGGGGATTAGGGGTTCAAGGCTCTCAAAATCTTTTGACCGCCGTAATTGCATTGATGGCAAGTCTTGGAGTTGGAATAATCTCATCGGCCTTAATCATCGATGATTTCGATGTATCTGTGGTCGAACGAGCAGAACTTTTCACCCCTATTTACAACCGTTTAGGATTTCTTGGAAAAGGTGAAATTCGGTTAATTGTAGCCAAAGAATTTGTCGATCTTGTACGTTCAGGTTCGATAAAAAAGATGACTGTATCGTATGCTATTCCACTTCTGGTTCTTCTCGGAATGGCTTGGCTTGTCGATTTTGCAGAAGCGCCTATTCCAATCAA
>MDSX01073494.1_pt1 | contig 12687 bp, 13 predicted proteins | sample 811141 | NCBI WGS metagenome assembly MDSX01 (sample SAMN05326642, study PRJNA326480) | marine metagenome | isolation source: seawater | place: Atlantic Ocean: South East | collected 2010
CACTCGTTCGTCGAAATGGTCTAACATGAACTGTTTCATTTGATTATCATCAAAAAAGTAGTAACGAAACCCTTTTTGATTCTTCCAAGTTCTTTGAGCATTTTTAAGTATTTCATTGTTATTTACATAGTTTTGAGAACGATTAGTTTGAAATATATTTTTCGGTATCATTTATATATAATATAAATCCAGAAAATTATAATCATTGTTGTAATTTTTATATAAATTTACGAATAATAATTAGTCACTTACGACCAACCAATATGTTGAAAAATAAATAATAGTTAACAATGATAAGATTGAATGAAACAAACGAGTTTATTGATGGTTTGATGTTATTAATAACAATATTGTGAGTAACCAAATATACCATAGTTGGTGGTTGTGTAGAAATATATACACTTAAAGAATATATGTGAAAATTTATTAACAGCAAGGACTTTGTTCCAAGCGAAAACATGCATGTCATCACTCGTTCACAACTCGGGTTTGATGCATGTGCCCCCGCAACGAGAACCACACGTTCACGAATGGAATCGGTACGCCAACGTCCGTCCTCGGACCCGGAGTTTTTTTCAAAATGCGAACACCTTAAAAGCATGTTGCACGAAAATCTGTCCGCCGCTCGTTCGGATCGTTTCACCATCGTCTTCAAGATTTACGATTACCTTTTGGAAATTCGCGAGGATTTGTACATGTTCGGTACCGCCTTCCACCGCGCGGTTCTTGATAAGCTGAACGAGTTTATCAGTCTCGGTGAAACCAACATGTCCTTCTCCGAACGCATGTACGAGTACAAAACCAAGTTGTTGCCGTACATTCGCTCCTAAAAAATGATTCGAAATATCACTTTAAGAGTATGCATATTATGTTATAAACACGATTGTTGGCTTGCTTTTTGTGAATTCAAACCATTGTTAATTTAAACCAGATGTCTTTCTCGAACGATATTCCTGTCGCCGATGGCCAATACGCCCGAAGCCAAATGCTTGGCCAATGGGGGAAACGTCATCACGTTCCAGCCCACTGCGGTGCGCCCGTGCGATCCAAAAACAACACACCATGTCCTTGCGCTCCGACGTGGTGCCAACAAGGCCGGTGGACGTGCGGCAAACATCGCGCCATTCGCGGCCCTCCGCCGTTCGAGTGTCCCATTTGTTACGAACCGTGCGTTCGCGCGGCCGACGCGTACACCACGCAGTGCAAACACCGCTTTCATCACGCGTGTATGGACCGATGGGCCGCTTCCACCGTCACACCCGAACTGCATTGTCCTTTGTGTCGTCACGTGTTGGACGACCACTCGTTTCTCCAACATTCGACACCGGCTTCGACGACCTTATCCTTCGATCTTATCATGGCCGTGTACCAAGACCCGACGTTTCCGGTGTTGCAACGGTACCGAATGATGCGCACGTACATTCGGCGACTGCACACCGATCTCGCGGAACGTCGCGCATATATCGCTCGTCTCCAACAGGCGGCCGAAGCGTTGGAACCGATCACCCCTTTGTAGATAAGGACCCTATTTGTAAACACTTAAAGACCATCATGCCGATGTTATGAGAACAAGCAAATCCCCTTGCTTCAACCTCGGTCGATTTCTTTGTTCGCATAACGATGGCTCCTCGTATCACCACCTTTGACCACATGGACCCCGACAAGCTCGGATGGGTTCGATTCTCCATTCCCAACGGATCGTACGATATCGACGTCCCATCCCCCGAGTTTTACCACGACCTGATTGAGAAGAACAACCTGGAATGGAAGGTGATTCGGAACGACAAGGCGTGCAAAAAGACGGCCAAATCGTCCGGTGCGTGTTGCGCTCACCCCGTGAATACGTACACGAACGGACACTGGACGTGCAAAAAACACGCGTCGCACCCAACCATTCCCACCGAAACGGCCTTGCAAGCACTGTTTCGAAAGACGGACCCTGCGAACCGGTGTTGTCGTCGGTGTCGCGATCCCATCACGTCCGTGGACGATCTGTGCGTCACGTCATGCAGTCATTGGTTTCACAAGGAGTGTTTGTGGAAACACATTCGCTCGTCGACGCATTACTACCGCGTAGACCCCGAGGAGACTCACTTTGCGTGTCCGGAGTGTCGCCACCCCTTGCACTTGTTCGGTATGCACTTGATGGACTTTGGCGAAGAATCCACTTTTGACTCCATGGTCGACATGCCGATGGACGAAGAAACGCTCGCATTCATCGACGAGTACATCGAGACCCACGACATGTCTTTCCTTATGGACGACTAAACATACCATCCCTGATTCCTGTTTTTGTTTCCAACTTTAAGAGCTTGTTGGTGTCCATGTAATCTGTATACACATGGCGGATTGTTGTTTGATTCCCGTGGCGTTCGGCGCGGCTTGGTGTCTTCTCGGTGGATGCGGCGGGGCGTCCACAGCGATGGCGGCTTCGTTTCGCAAAGGAAACCGAGTGCACGCCGCGGAACAGCAAGACGACGAACGTCCACGCAAGATGACACCACAAGAGTACGAAATGTATTGTTTGCACATGAACGCGTACGGAAAACATCGCTAAACAAAAAATCGAAAGACGGACGTTTTTGTTTTTCAGAACGTCGCGGAGTCCAACATCCCCAACAACGTGAACACCGTGGTTCCCCAAACCGTATCCACAAGCACCATCTTGGACGGATACGCTGTGAATACCGCGGCGTTGGTCAAGTTGAATATGGCGTACACGGCGAATCCCACCAACGTGTACGCCAACCATTTCGGTCGGTACTGCGCGCTCAACGGACGACAAATCCAGAACAACACGCCAAGCAACGTGACGTACGCAGCGACCGCGTACTCGGGACGAAAGGTGAGTGGTGCTGTTTGAATCGTTTCAAATACAGGTTTGTAGAACAACGGCGTCATACTACGGATCCACAACAAGTCGAGCAACAAGTATACGAGCGACAAGGTGAGGAAGTTCATCTTTATGTGTTATGTACGTTGACAAATTAAAACCTTTCTCTTACAAAGGCGAAGGGAACTGTTGTACGATCCGCCCACAATCTTTCCGGCGTTGTTGTTACGAACGCGTATCAGTTGCTTTATCGACGAATCGTTGTTCCAACCACATCGGGCTCGATTTGACCAACGGTTTATGAAGGTGTGTATCCGTTCTGTCGCGGTGCGTTCACTCGGATCCTTGTCCTTTGAGGTGCGCGCGCAACCGATTCACGAGCTGGATGGTTTCGCCCACGTACAAAATGTCGTCTTCGCACGCGATGACGTACACCCAATGCATGGTATTGAACTCCACAGATTTAACAACAAGTACATGAGCGACAAAAGTTCATATATTTTGATAATTATGTATTAAATCAATGAAGATTCATTACGTGTTTTAGATATTCGTTTTACAAACTAACATTAATATATACAATTTATACAAACAACAATGCACATAGAATCTCGTCATTTTACATTATATGCTAAAAGGGTTTTACCCAATTTTTTTAAAGACAAGCGTGTATTAGATGTTGGTTCTGGCGATATAAATGGAAATAATCGGTTTTTGTTTACGAATTGCGATTATACCGGGAATGACGTGGTGATGGCAAAAAATGTAACAATAGTATCGAAAACAAAAGATTTGCCATACGAAGAGAATACTTTTGACACAATTATATCCACCGAATGTTTTGAACATGATCCGGAATACAAACAATCACTGATTAAGATACACAAGATGCTGAAACCGGGAGGCTTGTTTGTGATTACTTGTGCAGCACCTGGACGGCCAGAACACGGAACGCGCCGAACAACTCCGCACGATAGCTTTGGTACAATAGGTAATCTCGCGGATATGAATGATTACTACAAAAATTTAGACGAAAACGATCTTAATGACGCGATTGATTTAGAGACACATTTTGAATATTGGAGTACATACATAAACACTAAAAGCAAAGACTTGTATTTCATAGGTTTGAAACATGGTTCTCAACATACAATATACGAAGAATACAAAGCATCTCATGTAGTTAACACCTCTGTTTTAAAATTTGACAACTTACACATACGCGAATGATGTATATTGATGTAAAATATGGATTGTGCTCTTATTTGAGTTTAGATTTTCCAATTCCAACAATCCAATAATTACAAAGACATAAGTGTAAGAATGAACGATTTCTGGTAACATATTATAAATCCATGATACGATGGTCAATTAAAAACTGTCAATATAATATAATATCATGTATCATAAGAAATTGTGCATACTAGTGATTTCATGTGAGTTTTACAATTCACAAATGTATAAACCATGTGACATAGATAAACCTTGCGTAAATAGATCTAGATGGATTTATGAAAAACGCTGTTGGGAAAAATATATGAATTGTCATCCAGACATTGATGTATATTTTCTAGAATACGGGGAATCAAATATAAAAGGGAATACAATATTTGTGCCATACGATGGTTTCAATTCAGGGATTTATAAGAAAACAATATATGGTATGAAAATGTTGGAAAAATCATATGAATTTTATCTGAGAACAAATCTAAATACATTTGTTATATTCGATAATATATTGAGCTTGATAGATCGAATTAAATGTAAACATGATATGAATTCGCCATTTTATGGTGGGAAACTATGGGTGAGAAATAATAGAGTATTATATAATCGTGACCTATTTTATTATGCATCAGGAATGTGTACGTTTATGAATTATAAAGCTACTCAAAAACTAATGATGTATGGATTTCAAGACAAGTATACATTATCGAATTTTGCAGATGATATCATTATTGGACTGGTGTATAAAGATCTAAATATAAAACCGACCCCATATGAACATATGAAATATGATTGGAAATTTGGAAAGAGTTTAGATTACAATATCAAAATTTTAAGTACGAATATCGAACAATGTTGTGTTCGCACTGTGCGTTCTCATAACGAAAATCATAATATAAATTCTTCTTTGATAAAACATTTTTACGATATTGAATGAAAATATAATGATACTAGTCCAACAAAAACTGTACGTATAATTCTGTAGTTGGTCACGAAATATGTTAAAATCGAAATGATGCAAATAAACGAAAATATGCGGAAATATACAATAAGGTTACAACGTATATTTCATATAAAAACCGTAAAAATTACTATGTATTTCGTGTATGGGCGAAGTCGACGTATAATTCCGCAACTAATCTTGATTTATATATAAACTCATCTACATAAACTTGAGCATCTTTGCTGAATACAGGTTGTTCAAAGAAGTTCTTTAACTGTTCTTTGTCAGTTATCATATGTTTAATTGTCATAATAGCATCATCTAAAGAATTTAGCTTATTTGTGTCAACCTTTATGATTCTATTTTGATTAAATATTTTCTCATTTTCATTGTCACCCCAGTAAATAGGAATACATCCGGATGTCACACAATCCATCAGTTTTTCGGTACAATATCCTTCTGTGTTGGAATTTTCGGAACATAAGTTGAATACAAAATTGGATAAGTAATCTACTTTAGATGATCCTATATTATTTTTTTCCAGAGTTCTCGATTTATCAAGAACTCTTAATTTACCATCATTGTGTTTGAACTTACCTGCACATTTTACATTTATTTTGGAATTCAAACATTTATTATAAAAATCTTCACGAAAATTGCGACCATGTGAACAAACAATTGCAACGGATGTATCTCTATCCGAAATACACTTACGATCATGTACTACATCATTTGATTTTATCAATCTTCTAGCAAGCGAGTTGGTATCTTGTAACTGAGACGATATAACCCATAAGGGAACACGAAATTTTCGCGGACCTTCATCGCGATCAAAACCTAAGTATGCACCTATATCATAGTTCTTTATGATATTTTCATATTTCCATGGATTATACACCATTCCTGGTGTAGTGTTTTCACCTGTAAAAACAATAATGAATGTACGTTTTGTATCAAATTGTTTTAAAGATGCTGGATTTCCCATCACGGATGTAACTACAATATCAGGGAATTTACAATAATTGTCTTCTTTTAGTCGATAACCCAACTCATTAAATCCATGTTCAATGTAATATTTCAAATATTCTATACCTGATCCCCAATGATTTATAAATCGTACACTAAGCAAACCCTTTGTCATTTATTTGGTATAACAGTTAATAAATAAACCGAGTATTGTACGTAAAAAATGAATATTGTATATAAACGATAATGCCGAAAATACATTTTGTTACATATGCAAATTCAATATTCGAAAGGTCAAGAAGACGTATTATTCAAGAGGCTTTAGATTTTGGTGTTTTTGATCATGTTGAAGGTTATACTCCGGAAACACTTTCAACCGCCTTTAAAAACAAACATAAGCATGTGTTGAGTGTGAAAAAGGGTGGTGGCTATTGGATTTGGAAGTATCATGTAATCTATCAAGAATTAAATAAATTAAATGACAATGATTTCTTGGTTTATGCAGATGCTGGTTGTTCATTTAACATTCATGGTAAAAAACGCTTTTTTGAATATATTAAATTACTCGATGATTCTGATTATGGAGTATTATCTTTCCAAATGCAACATTTGGAAAGATGTTGGACGGCTAAAAAAGTCTTTGAATATTTTAATGTTTCGCAAAATACAACTATATTAGATAGCGGTCAGTACATGGCTACTGTCATATTTTTGCAGAAAAACAAACATTCAATGGAAGTTGTCAAAGCATTGTCAGAGTTACCATCTTATCTATTTGAAGATGATGAAAACAAAGTTGATGAAGATAATTCGTTTAAAGCACATCGTCATGATCAGAGTATTGGAAGTGTGTATCTCAAACTATTTGGTAGCATAGTATTATCCGACGAAACGTATGAGGCAAGAAACGGGCGCCACGTACGATTTGGAACCGGTGAAAATGCATACTGGCCTATATGGGCTACCCGTAAAAAATGACGAATTTCCATACTGACCAATCACTCTAAATCGGTTTTAAAGATAAAAATTATATTCGTAACTTGTAAGATAGGACGAAACAACCACGTCATTATCGAAAACGTTCATAATAAATCTAATTATTTAGAAAAGATACAATCAATAAATGAGTTATTAAAAACAATATTACATATGAATAGTTTAAACAAATGTATATATTAATCAACTGATACAACCTTAGCGATATTTTTTGGAAAGTCAGGATTATGTTTGCATTGTTCTACAGCTATACGATAACACAATATCTGACAATATATCAATTGTACTATTGGGTTTTCATGATAAGGGATCGTTAATACAGGACATTCTCTAGCAGCTATTTGATGTTTGATATTTTCACTAGAATAATCATCTATAATCACACAAAGGGTATCGGAGGTGAGCAATGTAAATGGTCCATGTCTTAGCGCATTATTAGAAAATGCCTCTGCGTGTATGTAAGTCAATTCTTTTAGTTTTAGAGCAAACTCTTTCGCTACACCATATCGAGCCTTGTTTCCCAGTATGAACACATTATTTGGGAATTTATCCAAACAAAATTTCTCAGATTCTATGATTACCAAACTTATATCATTTGATATGGATAATAATTCTTGTTTATTTAAATGAACCCCAAATAAATGTTGTAAATATAATATTTGACATGTTACCGACTTTGTAGATGCAACGCTATTCTCCTTACCTACATTCATGTCAAAATAGTTGTCGCATAGAGTCACTAGCGACGAATTCGGATTGTTCACCACACACCATTTCGTAAAATTGTCGAGTTGTATCGCAATATTTAGTAATTCTTTTGTTTCTCCAGATTGGGATACAAAACACACCAAAACATCATGGTTATTCGGTAAATCATGTATATCAAAGTTCGACCCATCTATAATTTGAACGGTTACAAATGCTTTTACTTGTCTGATTCTATAAACAGCAATATTTGCAGCAAATAATGAAGAACCGCATCCAATAATAACCAAATGTTTATAACGTTCATTTGGTGGAATTGGAAGATTAAGTTCACGTATAACTCGTGGCTGTTCTTTTATTTCGTTAATGGTATGATGACGATCTTCCATATCATCATTGTTCGTAAAATACGTGTATTTTAATGTCGGATCTAAACTCGAGGTTTGTGTTATGATATATGGCTTGTTGTTTGGTAATCTTGAATAGGTCCCTTCATAAAAAGGCAATCCACTACATTCAGACGCAAATGCGATCATATCATCGCTATGCGAAACTATTAACGGCATGTCGTGACAATGAACCATCATCATAGGATATTCTATGAACAATGGTATCGCTATGATAGCCCAAGTACCTTCTAGTTTAGATAATGTTTTATGAAAAGCAGATTCGATATCATTACATTTTTCGTATTCTATAGCCAGAAGTTGTACTATTACCTCGGTGTCTGTATCCGACGTAAGATTATGCATGCTATATTCGTGTACAAGATACTCATGATTAGTGATGATACCATTATGAACGATGGCGAACGTTGAAGATTTATCTATATGCGGATGTGTATTTTTTATTGAAATATTTCCGTTTGTAGCCCATCTGGTATGACCTATCATCATATCATGTTCTTGGTCTTCGAATTGATTATCAAAATAGTGTACATCAGATATTATTTTAAAAATATTTCTTGAAACACCTAGTTTCGTCATAACTCCTAACGAATCATATCCTCTAGACAAAACACCTTTTATACATTTGACTATGAATCGTTTTTGTGTTATGGGTTTTTTTGAAATATATGAAACGATACCACACATTATAGTTCAATCAATATATTATTATATATTAATTGAAATGTAACTAAAAACATGTGTACGATATTGAATATAATATTGTACCATTAGTGGTCTTATATGAATCTGTCATACGGACGTGATAACAAATGCTTTGCAAAATGTTGCGTATCTTAAAAAATCTGTCGATGTAATTGTTGGATTCTCTTGTAAAAATTCATTATACGCTCTTTGTTCTCCCTTCCCAGAATGTGATTTGTAATTGTGCCAATCATCAAACATAATAATAGAACCTTGTACCAATTTGGACTTTATCAAATACAAAACTTTTTTTGTACTTTCATACAAATCACAATCAATATGAACTAATGCAATCGAATTTATTGATTCAGGTAACTTTAAATTGTCATAATCACTTTTTATCAATTTAGGGATTTGTAATCCTGCAGTTATAAAATAATCGACAACATTATCAGGGGTTACAATACTATTCGATTGGATGGTTGGGTGATATGAATGATTCGTTTTGAATAAACCTTTAATCCATCGAGGATGATTATCACGATCAACAGGCAGACCTTCCCAACTATCAAACCCATAACATATTCTGGGTTGAATATATTGTTTGTTTATAACATTTTCGTTGTTGAAATAATCATCATTGTGAAATGACAATAATGCAAGGCTACGACCAGTATATACACCAAATTCACAAATATCTCCGCATACAAGTTCATAGTTTATGAACCGAATACATGTCTTAAACGCTTCATTTCGCATATCATCGCTTTGTAAATACATATTACATATAAGAACATATATAATTACATTCATAAACGCATACTTAAACTATCACTATTAATGATGATCCGTTTGAAATTGATTGTTGGTTTGACGATTAAGAACGACGAATATGTGTAATCGTACAAGAGATATCTCGATATTTCTTGTTTTGTTTTGATTTTTCTTGTTGTTTTTCAATTAGTTTACTTGGAAAAATAAACGTTCGAACCACAAACATCTTCGATCTTATTCACAATCTCCTCTTCGATGTCGTTCATCCATTCCCAACATTTGTCGAAACGACTTGTGTTTCACCTGTTTCCAACAACCGTTTACATTCCAGAATCGCTTCATCCCATGATGTAGCGCATACAAACGGAATAGTTCGTTCCGTATTATAACGCGTGTTATGATCTTGAGTTCGTGTATATAATGTACGAACGATAAGTCGAAACAAATACTTTCATTTACTTTATTTAAAGGTCAATATATATTGTATGAATATCAAACTAATAAAAATCATTTAAAAATATTTTAAATTATATTTTAAAATTAATAGCTATAGATGATAACAATTATAATTCCATACAGAAACCGTAAAGAACATCTCATTGCTTATTTGAGCACAATACAATTATACAAAACACAAATACCATACGAATTGCTTATCGTGGAACAAGACGAAGGTAAACCATTCAATCAAGGGTTACTTTTAAACATTGGATTTACGTTACGCGATCCAGAAAGCGATTACGTGGTATTTAATGACGTTGATATCATTCCGACAGAACCAATGTTTCAAGAATATATGAAAAAAACAGAAGTTTGTAGGTATTTATCCGGTCATCCTTCATCATTAGGAGGAGTCGCTGGGTTTAATCCTAAGTGTTTTGAAAATTCGAACGGGTTTCCAAATGTTATATTTGAATGGGGTGTGGAGGATCGCATATTATTTTACAGAACCAAACATAAAGGTTACGTTATAAAAAATGAAACCAATACACTTGGAAATCGTAATGTTGTTAAACAATTTATCATGAAACCGAACAACGATTCCATTCGACGAACTTTTTCTAAATGGTTGGAATCATACAGTAATACACAAAGCAAAGCTTTCGAGAATCGTCATCAAAACGACGATTTCGAGTCTCTTCTCCAATCCGATGGATTGAACACCTTACCATCATTCAATATTGTCGATCAACAACAAAATAGAAATGTTAAACACGTGAAGGTGTCTATTTAATTTAGTGTTTCTTCTTACTGTCGTTCTATTCGATTACCAAGTCCATCTTGTCGACCTTTGAAGTGAATAACGTCACCCATATATTAAATTCAGTTTTAATCTTTAAAACAATCAACCACAATCGACATGGGTCGATCCGGGTGTTTTACACGATTATCATGATCCGGTGTACGAGAAACATAACCCTTGGAATAATCAATGTCATTTAGGATTGGTTCGTTATCCTCGTTATAGTAATGATAAAACGTATATTTTTCGAAAGGTGTATTATCAATCAACGCTTTCACGGTTTCATAACGAGGGAACCATACATGCCCCCCGCCAACAACCTTATTGTTTATCGCGTCATAGCTTCCGCCTCCACCCGCGTCAAATAGAATCGAACCCGATTCGTCTTTCATAGATCGTTCACGCAACACGTCGCATCGATAATCGGGTACAGACATTCGTAAATACCCACCAGGTTTCAACACGCGGTATATATCACATAAAACTTTAGTGAGATCTTGATATTCGATATGTTCGAACACGTCTTCCGATTGAACGACATCCACCGTATTGTCGTTCAATTCTATTTTTTTAGTAATGTCGTGTTTGATATGAAAGCTATCTTCTCTCATTAGTGACAACCCTGTGAACGGAATACCGGTTAAATCAATACGATCGCGTGTCATGTCTCCGCAGTACAGACATATTCTCGGACTTGTTCGTATATCGCTAAAATTCATATCCGTTATTCAATCATAATCTTTAAACTTGTATTTAAGGATATGATTGTCTATATAATACACACTATGAATTCATTACAACGTATGGGAACTGATTACGGAGGATGGGTGATTGATAAGGATATGAATCTCAACCAAGATTCTATCGTTTATAGCGGTGGTGTGGGGGAAGACATATCGTTCGATCTTTTGTTATCTCATGAATACAACCCGTGGATCGTGTTGATCGATCCGACGAATCGTGCGATTGATCATGTCGAATGTTTACGCAACTATTATACGACCGACCAACGCAATTTACCAGAAAACGTATCCAGTGAATACAAATCGATCATCCAATCCGCAAACCCGCATTTCGATAAAATTATTTACGAACCGGTTGGTTTGTGGAGTTCCAATAAACGACTCGTGTTTTACGAACCGATTAATAAAGCCCATGTGTCGCATACGTTCATACCTGACATGTTTGATAATTCTGGTATCGTCGGTGTACCCGCATGCACGATCAAGAGTCTCATGGAAAAACACGGGCATACCCATATCGATCTCCTGAAAATTGATATCGAAGGATCTGAAATTGAAGTCATCAACAACATGCTTGATGATAACATATTTCCAACATATTTGTGTATTGAATTTGATCTGTTTTTGAAACGAAAAGATCCACACAATCTCACCAAAATATGTATTGAACGTATATTACAAAATGGATACACATTAGTTCACAATGAAAATATGAATATAACATTCAAACGCGGTTAAAGGCGATGATTTCGCCACTCTCCAGTACACAAGTGCATTCCGTAACTTATTTTGTTTTCACGAAACTTTTGAATCGCTTGTATATCCGTCGGAGGATGAAACAAGTGTCTACGCGGAACATTCACTTCGGTTGTGTCAGGATTGAGACGAACCCATTCCGTCCACATATGATACAAGAACATTGGTCCGGTTCCATGAATATGTGCTTCTACATCGCTATCTTTACTCAATTGTTTTCGATCCAATGTGAACAACGAATCGATCACGGTCTTCCAAAATGGATGATTGGGTCGAGAAGCAAATACACAGTTTCCAAGACAAGTAACCACGTTGTTATCCTCTCTATTACATGGAATAACAATTTCTTCATTTAACATATCAAATGGTTTGAACATCATGTAATCCATATCTGTATACAATCCACCGTA
>MDSX01039865.1_pt1 | contig 12685 bp, 9 predicted proteins | sample 811141 | NCBI WGS metagenome assembly MDSX01 (sample SAMN05326642, study PRJNA326480) | marine metagenome | isolation source: seawater | place: Atlantic Ocean: South East | collected 2010
CACGGCGTGAAAAACGCCCATCGCGAGACGCGCGATGGTGGAAAAGGCGGGCGCGCGAAAAGTCGCCGCGTCAGCGCCGTCGATTGAACGATGCGTCGCATCGCGACGACGCGACGCGGCGACTCGGCGAGCGCGATGGCGACGGACGCGCGCGCGAGGGCGACGCGCGCGGTGTATCTGCGCGAAACGGTGATCTCGAAGCTGCGATTGGCGCGGACGCTGAGCGATACCGCGGTGTATAAATCGTACGCGCGGCGGTCGGCATTGGCGATGAAGTACACGCTGACGATTTATGAGCAGCGGAAGATGCTGTTCTTGGCGATGGCGCACGCGATGGCGACGATGGTGGTGTGGTCGCACTTTTTCTTGGTCAAGTATCGCGCGACGGCGAAGGTGCCGCGCGGGGCGAATTTGTATTGGTGGAAGCGACTGACGCCGCCGTTTGAGTTCGGGGCGATGCACGCGATTTTGTTTCAGATGGCGCTGCTGCCGCTGACGATGGCGCGACAGAGCGTGGCGGCGCTGTCGACGACGTCTTTCGGAAGGAAGTTTGTCCCGCTGCACAAAGTCGTGGCGATGCACATTCACCTCGGGTACGTCATGGTTTCTTTCGTGTTCGCGTCGACTATTTTGTTCTTCGTGTTCTTCGGACAAGGTTGCGCGCAGCAAAAGTCGGGTAAAGAGCCGACGCCGGGCGGGCAGCACACGTTTTGTCACAAGATGACGAGCGAAATCATGGCCACCGGGTTGGCGATTATGGGATGCTTGCTGCTCGTCGCGGTGACGTCGTACGCGAGAAATCGAATCAAGTACGAGATCTTTTACTACGTTCACCACTTCGTATTCATCATGTTTGCGCTCGCAATCGCGCACACGCTGGATGATAAGGCCCGACGCGGACAGGTGCGCTCGCAAAACTTTAAGTGGTTCTCCGCATCGCTCGTATGGTACTTGACGGACCGATTGCAAGCGTCGTTCAACATACGAGATTGTGACGTCGTGGAGTGCGTCGCGCTCGGTGACGACGAGCCGGAGTCACGTAAAGTGGTGCACTTGCGCATTGTGCGCCCGGAGACGTTCATTTTTCGTCCAGGTCAATATGTCTTTATCAACGATCGCAACATCGATTACACGTGGCATCCGTACTCGATTGCGTCGTCACCGCACGAGGATACGATTGACTTTTACATCGAAGTCATGTCGACGAGCAGAGTCGATGGCGCAAATAGCTGGACGAATAAGCTCTGGCGCGACGCCCGGGATGGGTTTGTATCCAAAATGCGCATTAATGGACCGTATGGCACCGGATTTAACGACATCGACGACAAGACGGAAATCGTGGCCATCGGCGCCGGGACGGGCATCGTTCCGATGCTTTCCTTGGCGAAAGCCAAGGTGAACGAGTTCGTACGAATGAATGCTCAAGCGCGGTTGTCTGACTTGGCCGCCAGAGACGCCAAAAATCGCAAGTTCGCGGACAATTATTTCAAAGAGTCTTACACGCTGAAGGACTTCGTCTATAAACAGCTCGGCCTCGCGAAGAAGGAATCGAAGGCCAGCGAAATGTGGGCGAGTCGAAGCGTTCAAGACATATTTTTGCATAAGCAGTGCGCTTGGCGCGAAGCGAAGTTGCGAGAAGAAGGTGATAACGCCACGAAACGTCATTACGAGAGACTTCTCACGAAGAATGTCTTGCACGAAGTCGTGGACCTCACGCAAATCGGGTTCCCGCTGCTCGACTTAACCTCCATCGCGTTACTCCTTTCTTTCTCGAAAAACTTTGCAATCGCCACGCAAGCCATGCGAGAAGTCCCACTGTGGGCTTTCTTCGTATGCCACTGCTATTTCTTCGTTCACTGGGTGTTCACCAGAATGAACGCCCCTATTTGGTGGATAGATCTCATCTTCAACGCCACGTCAACCGTGGCGTTCACCGCCTGGTACAACTTGATTCGTGAAGATCGTAAGGAATGGAATGTCTACATGATTTGGGCGTTCGCCGCACTCTCGGTGTACCGAATCGCTCGAATCTCCAGTGACGTTCTCTTAACAGGCACTCCTGGCTCGCGCGCCGTCAACGCGTATCTCGAAAAAACGGGCGACGCGACGAGCGTGACTGAAAAGTTCACGCTCATCTTCATGACGCCGCAGGTTGACTTCTGCCAAATCCTCTGGCGTGACTTGGACTCTCTTCATCAATCGATTACAAAGAATTATGGCGAGCAAGCTTCGCGTGTTTTCGACATTCAAGTCTATTGCACGTCGAGAGACTCGGCGGAAAACGAAGAATTGAAGAAGCGCGTCAAGGGCACTTCGCTCGGCGCCGCCGGCGCGCTTCATATGGAGCGCCCTGACTTGGACGAGATCACGTCTCGCCCCGTTCTTCAACAAGTGCTAAAGGATCAATTTACCGGAGAGGACAGACCATCGTTCACGGCCAGCCTCGTCGCCTTTTGCGGCGGCACGCAGCTCGGTTCAAAAATTGCGCTCGCCGTCGTTCGCTCGAGAGCTCGCGTGAAAGCCTTCACCGAAAATCACTCCATCGAGTTTCTTCAAGAAAACTACGGCCAAGCGACGCCCGCGAAAGATCGCGGTCGCGACTCTTTCAAACAGGTCAGAGTCGAGCCTGCACCAACTGTATCCGGCGTCGTCGGCAACATCGTAAACGTCGGCCGCGCCGCGGCCAACGTCGCCGCCGCCGCGCTCAAGACCGTCGGACCGAAGACGACGAAAACGTCCAATTGAACGGCCACCGCGCCGCGATCCCAAACGTCATTGTAAATTAATCATCTTGTAATTTTCCCATCTGCCCGCGCCCGCCCGCCGCTCTTCGCTCGACGCTCGACGCTCTTCGCCGCTCTTCGCTCTTCGCTCTTCGCGCCGCGAGTCGAGTCACCGACGTTCGCGTCGAGCCGCGCCATTTTCGCGCGTCGCGACGCGCGCGCGCGCCGCACGCGACGCGCGACGTCAAAACGCTCGATCGCATCGAAGCGCTCGATCGTCGCGAGGGCGTCGCGACGCGCGCGCGGCGTCGCATCGCGCCGACGCGAAATCCAACGGAATCCAACGGTGCGCGCTTAAATCTCGTCGCATGGCGCCCGCGGACGCGATGGACGCCGACGCGCTCGCGCGCGAGTTGCGCGAAGAAAACGCATCGCTCAGGCGCGAGATCGAAGCGCTGCGGGAGCGTTCGGCGACGCGCGAGATTGAATTCAGGCAAGAGCTGCGCGCGTTGGCGGCGCAGTGCGCGAGCCTCGCGGCGGCGGCGGCGGTGACGAGCGCGAGCGCTGCGGCGACGACGGAAGCGACGCAAACGGAAGCGACGGTGAGCGCGGACGCGCACGGGGGTGAATGGCGCGTCGGAGGAGGGCACGGGGTCGGCGGGCGGCCGCGGCGAAGCGCGCGCGCGCCGCCGACGGCGTGGGAGGTGCCGAACGCGTGGCCGATGGGGGCCGAGAACGCGGATCGGGCGTCGGCGAGGTCCGGAGAGGTGAGCGATCGCGTTCGAGACGCGGTCGAGGAAGAGGCGAGGCGGCGCGGGCGAGGACGCCGCGGCGTCGACGCCGACGCGTTCGTCGGCGACTTGAGTTCGTTCTTCTTCAAAACGGCCAAGCACGAAGCGCCGGTGTGGGAGTCGAAGAAAAGCACGAAAAGTAACGATATCGACGCGACGTCGATATTGCGAAGCGCGCGCGACGGTGCGAGCGAGGACGACGTCGACGCGGACGCCTTCGGCGCGTCTTCGCGTCCCGCCCGCGAAACCGACCCGTTCGACCGGAGCCGCGGACGTCCCGCGTCGTCCCTCGACGTCGAAGACGAGCGCGAGGCCGATCTCACCGATAGTTTACGCGACGACGACGACCTCGTCGACGCCCTGCTCCGCGGCGGCCGCGACGGCGAGCGCGCCGCCGAGACCCTCGCGTCTCGGCTTCGCGCCGTCGGCTTCGCCGATTCCTAGTCCACCGGCTTCGCGCGCGTCTTCGCGTCCATCTTTTAGCGATCACTCGCGCCGCGTCGACGCCGTTCGATCGAACGCGAGACCTCCGCGGCGACGCGCGTCGCGTCTCTCGTCGCGTCTCTCCCCCGCGCGAGCGTCTTTTTTCGCGACCGTTCGGTAAAAATCACACCACACTGTTTGCCCATACGCATCACGAAACGAACACCCGGACGTCGCAACGCCATTGATCGGCGTCCCTTGACGCGTCGCGGCGCGGCGCGTCGCGGCGCGCGTCGCGGCGCGACGACCGGTGCGCGCGCCCTGGACGACGCGGTCGATGCGCGCGGAACCGCTCGACGCGACGGCGTCGAACGCGTCGGCGTCGTCGCCGCGGGAGACGAGGAAACGCGCGAGGGAGGCGATTTTCGCGCGCTTCGACGCGGTCGCCACCGCGCGCGGGGCGAAGCTGGCGAAGAGGCGAGGAAAAAGGAACTGCGTCGAGCTGGAGTTAGAGGCGTTGGGAGGCGTGAGCGACGAGACGCTCGCGAAGTTTGCGACGTACGGGGACAAAGTGCAGAAAATGATGCAAAAAGCGACGCCGCGAGGGGCGACGCCCGGGCTCGCGCCGATTCGGTACGCGGCGCGAGGGACGCTTTTTAACGAGCCGTATCGCGTGTCGGTGGACGAGCAAGGCGTGCATCGCGTGGTTTGGGGGGAGGAAGGCGAGTCGCGCAGGGTCGTGCGGTCGAAAGATGGGGCGCGTACCCCGCAAGAGGCGGTGGAATGCGTGCACGTCGAAATTCTGAGGCGAATGAATGAAAACATTGCCTCAGTCAGCGACGAATCGCATGATGGTACATTCGAAGCCCGCATATGCAGAAATTGTCTATGCGACTGCTCGAAGACGCCATTGATGCGTCGTGGTCCCGATGGGATCGGTACGCTTTGCAACGCTTGTGGGCTGTGGTGGAGTCGACATCAAACGATGCGCGAGTATCCGTCGGTGGTGCCAGAAGAAACGCCGCACAAGGCGATATTTATCCGAAATCCAGTCAAAAGCCGAAGAGCACTGAAAACGTTAGACGTTTTTGGATACTATTCATCGAGCGTGCAAGCGACGCTCGCCAAGGCTTGCGCCGCCGTGCTCCAAGAAGAACGGCGTTCACTTCGGCTTCCGCGCGTCAAGTCGAAACCAGACGTACGATACGACTTCAAGCGAGCTATCCACGACGTGTTCGATCGGTGCGACTGTGTCTTCGCGGACTCCCCTTCTCATTCAGATGATTTAGGATGGGAACATTACCCCCCATCGATCACAGACTTCGCAGCTGAACAACTCGAAGAACTCGAAGGAGTCAAACTCGAAGGAGTCAAACTCGAAGGAGTCAAACTCGAAGGAGTCGAACTCGAAGGAGTCGAACTCGAAGAACTCGAACTCGAAGAACTCGAAGCTTTCGCGTTCGGTTTCGAGCCCCCGCGGTTGGATCCAGTCTGATAGACGTCGGCGTCTTGTATTGTGAAAAAGTTGAAAAGTTGGCCTAGCTTTTGTAACACCGGCGCGTTGGCAAGACGAACGCGCGGTGCGCCGCACTTCGCGCCGCTCGCGCGCGCTCGAGGTCGCGTCGCGCGTGCGCACGCGATCACTTCGACCGCTCGCGCGCCGCGGAGCCGGCGCGAAACGCTTCAGGGCGCGTTCGTCGAGTTCACCTCGACCGATCCAGTCTGTCCCGGTCGATGGAAACTTTCGCGTCGCACGCCCCGCCCGCCGCGCACGAGGACGCGATCGCGAGATGCGAGATCTTAGAGCGTGAACTTCGAGCGTTACAAGCGGCGGAGCGGGCGTCGCGCGCGCGAGAGACGGCGCTGGCGTGCGAACTGGAGACGCGGCGGCGACGCGCTCGAGCGGGACGGCGAGCGACGGAGACGGATGACGACGATGAGAGCGAATACGGCGGACGTCGCGCGATCGGTGCGTCAGCGAGCGTGCCGTCGAGAGAGTACGAGGGTCTACGCGAGCGGTGTGAGGCGGCGGAGGCGCGGGCGAGGCGGGCGACGGAGACGCTCGCGCAAGTCGCCGCCGAACGCGGGGAGATGCGAGAGAAAGCGGCGAGCGAAGCGGTTGAAAACGCGGTGAGAGAGGCCGAGGAGAAGTGGCGAGCAGAAATGGAAGAGTTGAGTCGAGCGGCGCGGGCTGACGCGAGGGCACTGAGTTCGTCGCGAAATAGAGCGGGCGAACTCGCGGCGGAGCTGCGCGAGGCGAAGGCGCTGCGAGACGAGTGGCAGAAGCGAGCAGAGGCGGCAATGGAAACGAGCGAAGCGACGTCTGATGCGCTTGAGCGCATGCGTAAGGCGATCATAGAGAGTGAGAATATGGGTTTAAGCGAGCGAAGTGTCAAAGACGCGGAGAGGATTCAAAAATTGGTCAAGCAGTTGGCGACGACGCAAGAGCAGCTCGCGATTGCGCAAAGGGAGGTCCACAAACGCGATTCAGCGCGGGATAGGCTCGTGTTCGATGCTCAAAAAGCGCAAGAACGCGTCAAGGAGATTTCGTCGCGTTTGGCCGAGGTGCAAGCGGAACGCGAACACGCGAAGGAAACCGTTTCTGTCGAACGCGCTGAGAAGGAACGCCTGAACGGTGAGGTGGTATATTTAAGAGGCGAGTTGGACCGAATTCGCTCGGAAAACGAAAATGAAATGAGCGATTTCACAGATTGGCGCACGCAGACGGAAAAAACGTACAATCGTGAGCTCAATCAGGCGCGCAAAGACGCGGCGCGCCACGCGATGACTGTACGTAAACTTCAGCAAAAATTGGCGCAAGGCAAGGACGCGAGCGACGCCCGTAAAATCGCGCAGTTGGAGCGCGAGTGCGCCACCGTTCGTGAGACAGTGCGTGAGTTGGTCACCGAGCGCGACGCGTTGGCGCGACGCGTCCAGGATTTGACGTCATTCCGAAGCGACGCTCGGCATCAAAAGGGCTCTGCGAACGCGCGTCGAGCCGTCGTCGCGCACGACGACGACGAGGTCGACGACAATATCGACCCAGGCGCGTTTGGCGTCGACGACGACTTAGATATCTCCGGCGAAGACGACGAAGACGACGACATCTTCAACGAGGCGACCGAAAATCTCTTCAAAGAAACCGTCGACGATTTCTTCGAAGACGACGACGCCGAAGACGCCCGCCTCGAAGCCGCGCACGCGCACGCGCACGCCCTCGCCAAGCGCCTACAGTCCATAGAATCCCGCGCCGTGGCATTCCTAGGCGCCCGCGACGATTTCTTCGAAGACGACGATTTGTAACCTCGCCGCGCTTCCACATCCAAACCGCGGCGCTCGCGCCGGCCGCACTCGTCGCCTCCCCGAAACCCATGGGTCGCAAGAAATCCTCCTCCGTCGCCGCCGACGCCTCCAGGGACGTCCCCGCGCACTTAGTCACGACCGAGATCGACGTCACGGCGCTCACGTACGAAGAAATCCAAGCGCGACATCGCGAGCAGCTCGAAGAAATCGAATCGCTCGTGACGAAACTTTACGGCGCGACGCCGGGGAAGAAAGACAAGGAAAAGGCCATGCGCGCCGTCGGTGTGGTGAGCGATAGACATTATCAAGAGATGATGGCGTGGGAAGACGCGAACGAGGCGTCGGAGGCGAACGAGACGAGCGATGGGGAAGCGGACGCGAACGCGGCGGCGGCGGCGCTGCGCGACCAGGCGACGCTGACGAACGACGACGACGATGACGAGAAGGAGGCGAAGGAAAGCGATGAAAGCGAGAAGCAAAAGAAGCCGTCCAAGGCGATGGCGCGCAAAGCGAAGCGTGCGGCGGAGGAAGCGGCGAGAGAGGCGAGGATCGCGGCGGAAAAGGCGGCGCTGGGACCGAGCGCTCAGGCGATGGAGAGCGAAGTCTTGAGGTCGAGATTAGCCCCGCTCGGGTTGCGCGTGAAAGAAATACGCGCTGATGGCCACTGCTTGTATCGCTCGATCGATGATCAGCTGGTCAAGGTGACGGGGTCGGGGCACGAGGGCGGATACGAGGGGTTGCGCGCGACGTGCGCGGCGACGATGAGAGACGACGAGGATTCGTTTCGACCATTCATCGGCGATTGCGCCGAACAAACGCCCGAGGCGGACGAACGGTGGCGAGCGTACGTGCGCGAAGTCCAGAGTACGGCGACTTGGGGAGGTCAGTTGGAGATCATGGCGCTTTCGAAAGCGTTGCGGCGGCGGATCCAGGTGTTTAGCGCGACGATGCCCGTCGTAGTCATGGGCGAAGACTTTGACGAGGACGGCGCGCTGCGCGTGGCGTACCATCGGCACGCGTTCGGTTTGGGCGAGCACTACAATAGCGTGGAAGACGACAAGAAATAATGTGATATTGCAAGAAAGAATATGCTAGAGATGGAAAGGAAAGACTCAGTTCATGCCCGTCCCGTGCGCGATCAGCCCTAGGAGTCCGCCGAGGACGACGACCAACGGGGCCTGGATCAGCGTCCACGTTCCCCTTGGCAACTCGACGACGTGCACGCAAAACGTGCAAATCATTCCGATGCACACGGTAGCGTTCGGAAACGGACTCAGAGATTTGACCTTGAACGCGATGTTGAACGCGGCGGCGACGACGAGTCCGACGGCTGACGCATTCAGTCCGGGCAGAGCGCGTCTGTAGACGCGCCATTTTCGAAATTTCCCCCAGAACGGAAGCACGGCGAAGATGAGAATCACGCCCGGACCGAACAACCCGAACCACGCGCACATGATGCCGACGACGACGTTCACGCCCGCGCGTCGCGCGGCGACGGCGCCGAGGTACGCGCTGAGATTAAACAACGGCCCCGGCATGGCTTGCGCCATGGCTAAACCGGCGAAAAACTGTTCTTCGGTGACCCAAGACGTGAGCGACTCGCTTCTGACGCAACTCGTCGCGCCACTCGCGATCGAGCACGTCGTGTCGTACTGCACGACGTCGTTCAACAACAGCGGAAGCACGACTTGACCGCCGCCGAAGATGATCGAACCCGTGCGCCAAAACGCCTCGAACCAATGCAACTCCTTATTCGACGCGTAATCCGTCTTCGACACCGCGATCCCGAGCGCGACGAGCGCGACGATCCACCCCACGATCAAGCACCCCCCGACCGCGGGCGTGAGACCGAGATGCGCCACCTCCTCCGCGTCTTCGTCTCCGCTCGCGTCCTCCCTCGCGCCGCGCGTCTCGCCGTCCTCCTTTTTCGCCCACCTCTCCCGCGCCCGCGCCTCGCACGTCGTCGCGCATCCCCCGAACGCGATCAACGCCGGAAACAACCACGCCGTCTGACGATAACACGCCACCACCGCGCTCGTCGCGCACAAAACCTTCGTCGTCGCCGTCTTCGCCCGCGACCGCGTCAGCGACGCCGCCGCCGACGCGATCAACCCCGCGCCCGCCGCCGCGAGCCCCGCCGCGAGCGCTCGAAGCGTTTGTCCTGGATTCACCAGCGTTTCCGCCGCGCCCGCGCCCGCGAGCGACATCAGCAGCAGCCCCGGGTACTGAAACAGCGTCCCGCTCAGCGCGCCCCCTACGACGCCGCCCCTCGCGATCCCGATCGCGAACGACATCTGCGTCGACGTCGGTCCCGGCAGGCACTGCCCGAGCGCCAGCAGCTCCGCGAACGTCCCGCTCGTCATCCACGGCCGCGGAGCGCGCTTCACGAAGGTTTCGTTGAAGAGCGCGACGTGCGCGGCGGGACCGCCGAACGCGGTCCAGCCGAGCAAAGCGAACGACGACGCGATCTCGCGACGCGGCGACGGCGCGACGACAGCCGCGCGCTCCTCGTCGCCGTCTCGCGCGATCTCGCGACGCGCCATCGCGCGCGCGCGGGCGTGCGACGCGCGACGCGCGCGAGGGCTGGAGGACGCGGCGCGCGCATCGAGGGTGGAAAAAAAACGCTCGAGGAGACGAAAAAACGGCACACGACGACGCGCGAGCGACGCGCGAGCGACGCGCGATGACGCGCGATGACGCCGACGGGGACGCGCGGGATGATTTATACGACGCGCTCGGCGTCGCGCGGGACGCGACGAAGACGGAGGTGCGCGCGAGACGACGCGAGGACGACGCGACGAGGACGATGGATGCGTTTCGATGACGACCGCGTGGATAGGGGAGGGGCGACGACGACGACTGACGGCGAGGCGCGACGACGGCGCGACGACGGCGCGGCGTAGGTGCGACGGGCGTATCGAAATTTGATCACGCGCGCGCATCCCGATAAGGGCGGAGACGCGGTGACGTTCGCGAGGATCCAACGCGCGTACGACGTGCTGAGCGACGACGCGAAGCGCGCGTCGTACGACGAGACTGGGACGTTTGAAAAGACGGTCGAAGAAGAATTGCTCGATGAATTCGGTGGAGGGGTGTTTCGCGATAAGATGAAGGAGGAGGAAGCGCGCAAGGAGTCTCTGGCCGAGGCGCTCGTGAAGACGGAGAAGGAGAAGGGGTCGCACACCGCCGGATTCGAAGCGTGGCTCCGAGCGCGCGGACCGGATTCGAACAAGACGATCGGGGTCGAAGACATGATCGATCGATTCGGGGTGAACAAAGGTTCGTACGACGAAGTGGTGCTACCGAAGATTCGTGCGTACCAGGCGAGCGTCACAGCGGCGAACGCGATTAAATTGGGATCGGCGGCGATTCCTCCCACGCTCGAGTGGGGCGAGGTGCTCGTCAACGTGCGCGTCGCGCCGATTAATCCCGCCGATATCGACGCCAAGACGCTCGCTTCGCGCGCGAAATTCCCTTTCGTCGCTGGATCCGATGGTGTCGCCACCGTGGTGAAAGTCGGCGCGGGCGTGAAATCTCTCAACGAAGGCGATTGGGTGCTGCCGTACAAAGCCGAGATGGGCACGTGGCGCTCGCTCGCGGTGTGGAAGGAGAAGGACCTAATCAAGCTTCCTTCGGACATTTTACCCATGGAATACGCGGCGATGATGCGTGAAATGTGCGTCGCGTACCGTTTACTGGAAGACTTCGGAAGCTTGAAACCGGGAGACGCCGTGGTGCTCAACGCCGCGACGTCCACCGTCGGTCAGTGCGTCGTGCAACTGTGCGCCATGCTCAAGCTTCGCGCCGTCGCCGTCGTGCGCTCGCGGAAAGATTTCGACAAGACGGCGGCGTGGTTGAAATCACTCGGCGCTTCGGAGGTGTTGAAAGATGAAGGCTCGATCGCGACCGAGCTCACGTCGCGAAACTTGTTCGCCAAGCCGAGACTGGCGCTCGACGCCGTCGGCGGCGCCTCGGCGGTGCGTCTCGCCGAATCCCTCCAACCCGGTTGTCCGCTCATCGTCTACGGCAACATGAGCGGTCGCGCGGCGACGTTCCCATGGCACGCCTGGACGCAATCCGCACTCATCGTTCGCGGGTTCTCGTTGCGCCAATGGATGACTGAAAACAAGAAAAAGGTGCCCAAGATGATGGAGACGCTCGGCAAGCTCGCGCGCGCCGACAAACTCGCGATTCAGTACACCGACTACGAACTCTCGAGCGAGTTCGAGGAGGCGCTCGAACACGCGCGCGAGGACGATCGATGCACCAAAGTACTGTTACGCGTGAACGATATCGGGACGACGTACGACAGCGCCGAAAACGCCGCCTCGCCGACGGCGTGAGCGGTCCCGCGACGGGCGTCTCGACTCGGGCGACGGCGACCGCGCGGGCGAGACGAGACGAGACTATTCAGGGACGAAGACTACACGAATAAATGCACGAAACTGTAATGATAATATTTCATCCTCAGTTCCTAAACTGCGGCGACCAATCGCGTCGCCTCTTCAAAGCGCGTACGTACCGAGCGTCGACGCTCGATGGCGTCGTCCTCGCTTCGCGGCGCGCGTTTAGTAGAGTTCTTCCTCCATGTGCGTCTTGACCGTGCAGTCCGACGTCGGGTACGCGACGCACGTGAGCACGAAGCCGTTACCCATTTGGTCGTCGTCCAAGAAAGATTGGTCGGATTGGTCGATGGAACCAGCCTGCGCGCGATCGTCTCGTCAGTCTCGTCATCCAGAAACGTCCCATCGTCGGTTCGCGACTCGTCGAGAGTCCCTCGCGGGCGAGTGACGTCAACGTACCGTGACCTTACCCGCGCACGACGAGCATGCGCCCGCGCGGCACGAGTACGGCAAGTCGATGCCGGCTTCCTGCGCGCGTCGCAAAAGAAATCACCCCTCCGTCAGTCTCGCGCCCTCGCGACGCCCGCGCGTTCGCGCGCGACGCGCCCGACGCGCATCGCGTCGATCGCCCGATCGTTGGGCGGCGCCGCGTCAGCGTCGCGCGACGCGATTCGCCCCCGTTCCCGCGCGCGCGACGCCGCGCGCGACGCCGCGCGCGTCGCGACCCGACGATTAAAAATTCGCTCGAGCGTTTCGCGCACCTCAGCGGCGTCGAGGATGTACGTGTCGTCCGCGCACTCGATCGCTTGCGCCCCCTCCGGGGTTTCGAGCGTGACCTGGAAGCGCGCGATCGTCGATCGGCGCGCGACGGCGGCGGAGGATCGGCGCGCGCCCGCGAAGGACGCGACGGGGGCGGCGGTGACGGACATCTTCGTGACGGCGGACATTGTGTCTGTGTGTTACTGCGTGGAGTAGTGTCGACGCGTCGTCGGCGAACGAGCGATCGACGCGAATCGATCGATCGAGGTCGGTCGAGTCGACCGCAGCCCTAGCCTGTGTATTCGTCGAGTCAGCACTCGTCGACGCGCGCCGATCGAAAAAA
>MDSX01082569.1_pt1 | contig 12682 bp, 11 predicted proteins | sample 811141 | NCBI WGS metagenome assembly MDSX01 (sample SAMN05326642, study PRJNA326480) | marine metagenome | isolation source: seawater | place: Atlantic Ocean: South East | collected 2010
CTATTTTTCTTACATTTTTTAAACACGTGTTCTATTGGTTCAATTAGAAGTCCTTTCCAATTTTTATTCTTTTCATAATAATATGTATTTGATTGAGTTATTCCATCGTATGCACCTAACTCAATATAGAAACCGTTATTAAAATTTAAATATTTTTCCATCTGCTGATCAAGATTATTTTTTCCATAATATTTTTTAAAAAACTTTTTTACAAACAATGGAATTGGAATTCTAAGATATTTTTGTATTTTGTAGTAAATTGTCATAATTAATAAATTTTTAAAAAATTCATTTATTTTATTTTATTGGATTATCAATAGACACATTATTTATAAGCTATCAATTTACTTAAAAAAAGCAAAGGATTAGAAATAATTAATTTAATTAAATATATAAGGTTATAAGGCCAAACTAATTTGTAACCATTAAAATGATTTTTAAAAACAAATTCATCTGCATTTTTATTAATTATTATTTTTTTTGGATGTTCGATTCTAGATTTAAAATTTTTATTATTGAAATATTTTATTGGTCTGTTCATAAAATGACTGTGAGAACTATCTAATCCATGACCTATATTTTTAACAAGGTTTGAATTAGGTGTTGCGGTAATTCCATTTTGTTTCCAAACAGATAAAGTCCAAGGGTAAGCCCAGCTATCTATTTTTTTTTTATATGCTTTTTCAAAATGTATAGTCCAATATTTTTTTTCAATTTTATTGTAATGAATATTATTCCATAACTTTGATTTTTTAAATTTCGGCCAAAACTTTATATTTACATCATTTTTTTTCCATCTACTTCTCCAAGTTGCCCAGCCCCAACAATGATTATATTTTGAAAAGTAATATGAGTCCTTCCCTATTTTTTTTTTTTGAAAATTGCTTCCACTAATACAAAATACATTTTTATTATTATAATATTTTTTTAATAAATTTTCACAAAATAAAAAAAAATCTTTATTTGCAATACAATCATCTTCTAAAATTATACCTCGTGCTTCATTTTTAAAAAACCAATCGATTGCCTGGACGTTAGAAACTTTACAGCCTAAGTTTTTATTATTATATTTAGTTTTAATTTTAATTTTTGTTTTTATTTTTTTAAAAATCTTGCGTACTTCTAAAACTTTGATTTTGTCTGCTTGATTTTTAGGACCATCATTTGCAATATAAATCTTGTAAGGGTTAATTTTAATAATTTCTTTTAAAGATTTTCTTGTAAGGTTTGGTCGATTATAAGTTAAAAAAAGAATTGGTATTTTGAACATATAAAAATATTTAAAAAAAAATTGTATTGTATCTAAATGACATTTTTAAAATAAGTGATAAAAAGAACTAGTATAAATGCTTTTTTTAATGTAGTAAATTCAAATGCACAAATTTAATAGAACCTTTTTGATAGGAGAAATTGGTATTAATCATAATGGAGATATTAAAATCGCAGAAGAATTAATCAAAAAAGCAAAATTATGTGATTTTGATGCGGTTAAGTTTCAAAAAAGGGACATTGATACAGTTTATTCTCAAAAAGTACTTAGTGAAAAAAGAGAGAGTCCTTTTGGAACAACTCAAAGAGAACAAAAAGAAGGTTTAGAATTTGGAGAAAAAGAATACGACATTATAGATAATATTTGTCAAAGAGAAAAAATTGAATGGTTTGCTTCAGCTTGGGACATAAAAAGCTTAAATTTCTTAAAAAAATATAATTGTAAATATAACAAAGTAGCTTCAGTAATGATTACTCATGAAGATTTGTTAAATGAAATATCAAAGGAAAAAAAGTTCACATTTATTTCAACTGGCATGTCTGAAGAGCATGAAATTGATAATGCTGTAAAAATATTCAAAAAAAATGATTGCGAATTTGCTTTACTTCATTGTAACTCAACTTACCCATGCCCCCCTGAGGATTTAAATTTATCTTATATTCATGTATTAAAAAAAAAATACAATTGTATAGTTGGATATAGTGGGCATGAGTCAAATGTATCTCCTAGTTTTGCATCAGTAATACTTGGTGCAGAAATTGTTGAAAGACATATTACATTGGATAGAGCAATGTATGGAAGTGATCAATCAGCTTCGTTACAATTTGATGGCATGAGAGCATTGTCTGAACAAATTAGAAATTATAAAAAAATTTTAGGAAATGGAAAAAAAACTATTACTAACTCTGAAAAAAAAGTGAGAGATAAACTGAGATATTGGTAATCAAGATTAATTTTGATAAATGAATTCAAAAAAAAAATTAATTAAAAACTTATTTTCGATAGAAAAAAAAAATTGTATTATCACCGGTGGATTAGGTGGAATAGGTTTTAAAATTGCCAAACTTATGGCTCATAATAAGGCAAATGTAATAATAATTGATAGAAAGAAACAAAATATTAAATACAAAAATATTCATTGTTATCAATCTGATTTACTTAACAAAAATAAAACAAAAAATTTAATTGATAAGATTCATACAAAATTTGGAAAGATTGATATTTTGATTAATGCACTCGGTATCTCTGATGAAAATTCATTTATAAATAATATTAATACTAATTTAATTTCAGTTTATAACTTAACTAAAATTGTTATTGATAAAATGAAAACAAAAGGTGGATCAATAGTAAACTTTACAAGTTTAAATTCAGAATTAGGTTTCTCAAATAATCCTGGATATGTCAGTTCGAAAGGTGCATTAAAAATGCTTACCAAATCTTTTGCCATAGATTATGCAAAATACAATATAAGGGTAAATAATATTGGACCTGGTTACATTAAAACTAAAATGACAAAAAAAAGATTTCAAAATAAAAAAAGTAGAAATTTAAGATTATCAAGAATCCCTTTTGGCAGATATGGTAATCCAGAAGAGCTTTTTGGTGCAATTGTTTTTTTGATTTCAGACGGTTCAAAATACATAACTGGGCAAGATTTTTATGTAGATGGTGGTTTTTTAGCAAAAGGAATTTAATTTTAATGGTTAAAAAAAAAGTTTTTTATGCCGGTTGCAAAGAATTTTTTTATATTGATATAGCAAAAAAATTATTAAAAGAAAAAAATTTGGAACCAGTCTATTGGACTGCAAACATAAAACATAAAGAGAAAATTGTTAAAGAATTTCCTGGTATAGTTTTTTTGGATAACTTTTATGCTGTAAGAGGATATGTTCCAGAAATACTCAAAAAAGAATATAATTTATTTAAATCTTCCTTGATTAATTTAAAACTTTTAAAATTAAGAAAAATTTCAAGTTACATGTTGGAAAGATTCAATTGGAACAATAGCTTTGAAAAAAAAGAAAGATCTGATGTAATTGATTTTCATATTAATTTTGCAGATTTCATTACAGAGAAATACAAACCAGAGATAGTAATTTTTCAAGAGGTTCCTCATTTTGTTTATGATTATATTTTATATGAAATATGTAAAATAAAAAAAATAAAAACCTTAATTTTTGGTTTTACAAATATTTCTGGTTTTGCATATGTAATGAATAACATATGGCATACATCCAAAAAACTAAATTATAATTATAAAAAAAATTTAAATTTAAGCGATAAAGAAAATTTTAAGTTAGATAGCTTTAATAAAGAATATTTAAGAATTAAAAATAAAGTAGAAACTGAACCTCCATCTGAATTATGGATTAAAAAAAAGATAGAACAAAATATTTCTACTCTTCAAATTTTACCAAAATTAAAAAAAATTTTTTTTAGTAATTTTAAAACTACTTTTGAAAATCTTGGTAAATTATTTAAAAAAAACTCTTTGACAAATGCATCAAATATGAAATTAAAAAATAAAAGTTTTAAAGAATTCCCAAGCTATATTAAAATTTTTTTTAATATTAAAAAATCTGAAAAAAAAACTCTGAGGTTAAAAAAATATTATAATGAGATTTCAAATAAAGTCCCAAATTTTAAAAACAACTATATAAATTTTTTTATTCATTACGAACCAGAAAGAACTATTTCTCCTCAAGCTGGATTGCTATATGATCAAATCAGTTTAATAGATTACATATCGAAACAGATGCCAAAAGGATGGTATTTATATGTTAAAGAACATCCAAAAACTTTTAGCACTCATCATTTAATGAGAAATCAATATAGATCAAAATTAGACTATGATAAGCTTTTAAAAAATAAAAATATAATCTTTATAAATCAAAACTACCCTTCTTTAAATTTAATTAAAAATTCAAAAGCAAATATAACAGGAAGTGGATCTGCTGGGTTAGAGTCTATCATTCATTTAAAGCCACTTATGAGTTTTGGCTATTCATGGACTAACCAATTTAATTATACTTTAAATATTAGAACCAAAAATAAATTAAAAAAAGCTATAAAATTGATTGAACAAAACAAAGTTAATTTTACTGAAAAAGATACTTTAATATTTTTAAAATCATTAGAACAAAGTAGTTACAATATGTACTACACATCAGGTTTATTATATGAACTAAATATTTCACTTGATCATAAACAAAATATTGAACAACTTACTAATTCAATAATAGATTATTATGATAATTATTTTTAAAAAATTTTACAAAAAAATTTTACAAAAAAATTTTCTATGATCAATTCTTTTAAAAATTTTTTTTCATCAAAAGAAATTTTGATAATTTTATTATTTTCAATACTAGTAAAAATCCCAGATATTAATATTGCTCTTAGAGGAGACATTGAAACTTATATTTTAATGGGTGACTCTTATTTAAAGGGTGAATTTCATAGATATTTTGATAATAAATCACAATTTGTTACCTCAATTTATGCCTCAATTTTGTATCTAAGTGGAAATGACTTAAGAGTTTTTCAACTTTACGGAATAATTTTAATATTTATCTCGGGTTTTTTAATTGGAAAAGTTTTTAATAACAAAAAAAACTCTTTATTAGCTGCTATTACTTTTATTTTTTTTTCCACCCTATTTAATGATGGAGGTAATTATATTATGACAGAGCACATAGTCATAATACCAATTTTAATATCATATTTAATTCTTATAAAAGAAAAGGTTTCTAAAATTGATTTTTTTGTAATTGGATTAATGCTTTCTTTGTCTTCTTTGATAAGACAAAACTTTTTAATATTGCATCTCGCCCTTACTTTATATCTACTAATTAAAATTAACAAAAATAATTTTTTGAATTTTATATTTTTTTGTTTTGGATCAGGTTTGATCTGGATTTTATTTTTAATTATTATTTATAATTTAAATGGATTTGAATATTTAATTACAAATTACCTTCAACCAATAACCGATGAACCAGAAAAAGGTTATTTTTTTAATTTTTATAGGCTGATTTTATTTGGTTTGCACATACATAATTTTAATTTATACAATTATGACAATATAAAAATAATTAATTCATTATTTTTTTATACATCTTCATTTGTTTTTTTTTTAATAAACCTAAAAATTTTAATTAAAAAGAATAATATTTTATTAATTTACTTATTTTCTATATCTCTTGGCATTTTTTTTACTGGTTCTTTTAGTACTCACTATTTGATGCAAATAATGCCATTTTTAACAATTTTGATTTTTCAATTTTTGCCTAATAAAAAATTTGTAAAAAAATTAATCAAGATTAATGTTATTTTTTTTATTATTGTTTTGGTTGTAGATTATAATTCACACTTTATTAAAAAAACAAAAGGTACCTATCAAGATTTTATTAATTTGACAAACTGGATAAATAATAATTTAGACCCTGCTGAAAATATATATTTGTATAGAGGTCATTCCGCTTATATCAAAATTAAGCAAGAGCCACTTACAAAACATGCGCACCCTCCTAATATTTTTAAAAGTAAATATTTGAAATATATTAATAAAGATAAAAATTATACTCCAAATAAAGAATGGAAAAATATTTTAAAATACAAACCTAAAGCTATAGTTCTTTATACCACAGATGATTTTGATAATTTTTTAATTAATGTAGATGATATTGACTTTTCTAAAAATATTAACTTGGAGGAAAATACTACTTTAATTGGAATATATAAAATTTTAAAAATTGATTGACTATTTTAAATAGTAAACTTAAATTTATAGTAATAACTTTGATAATATTAATTTAATGCTTAATACTTTTAGATCTTTTCTAATTAATAAAATAATAAATAGAATAAGATATTTACGCTATACTACAAATTATATTTCAATTAATGAGAATAATTTGAATAAAATTAAACATATTTCCAGAACCTTAAATAAAAAAGAATTAATCGCAAGAACAGAAAAGAACAAAATAAATACTTTTTCAAATTACTTTAGTATTAAATTTAAAGAATTCACAACTTTGGGCTATACAATATTTTCTGCTGAAGAATTAAAAAAAATACCCGAATATAACCAAGCATTTAGATTTTTTGATAATAATTTTTCTAGCCTAGAGCTTTCTAAGCTAAGATATAATAATATTTTTCATATATTAGAACTTAATCTTCAAGATAATAACTTAAGAAAATTTATTAATATTTTTATTCCTTTTGTTTCAAATTATTTAAATATTTTGCCAGTAGTAACAACAGCTAGTTTGTGGCACTCTTTGCCCAATAAGAATCAAAATTATATTGGAAGTCAACTTCCTCACTTTGATCCCGAAGACTCTAAACAAGTAAAAATTTTTTTAGCTTTGGGTGACATCAACAAATCAAATGGCGTATTGAATGTATACAAAAAGAATGAATCTATTGATATTAAAAAAATTCTAAATAATAATAAAATAGAGGTTAACAAAAAGATTCCTGAAAGCTATTTTAAAAATTATAATCCAACTGAATTAAATTTAAATAAAGGAGATGTGGCTATAGTAGATACTTTTGCATGTTACCATTTTGGTGGACGGGTTAAAGAAAATTTTAGAAAACAAATAACTATACTTTTAAATGATCCATTTTGTTCTATCTATCCTTTGTTTAGATCATTTGATAAAAAAAGAGATTTGATATGGGATTTTGCACCTCTATCATATGACAGAGTAAAGAAATCTAGAAAGTTTAAAATTTTTTAATTATTAAATATTAATGAACCTCATGTTGTTTATATTGTAGTCATTTATACATTTATGTGTATATTTGAAGAGTAAATTTATGTCTAAAGTTGGAAACAATATTAAAATTAAAAAAGGCAAATGGAATTTTTCATCAAAAAAATTAGTACAAAATTTTGACAATCATGTTTTAAATTCTGTGCCATTATATAAAGAAGGGCACGAAATAATTACACATTTATCAGATTTTTTTTTAAAAGAAAATTCGATATGTTACGATATTGGGTGTTCTACGGGAGAATTATTGAATAAGATAGATAAAAACTTAAATTTTAAAAGTAATCGTTATTTTGGAATAGATAACGAAAAAGAGATGATTTCATTTGCAAAAAAGAAATATAAAAAAAAGAATATCAAATTTATTCATGGAGATATTTCAAAAGTTAAATTTAAAAAATGTGATTTAATAATTTCTTACTATACATTGCAATTTCTAAAGCCAAAAAATAGATCTGAAGTTATTAAAAAAATCTATAATTCTCTTAATTGGGGGGGTGGTTTTATATTTTTTGAGAAAGTAAGAGCTCCAGATGCAAGATTTCAGGATTTGATGTTGAAAATTTATGATGAATTTAAAATTAAAAGAGGCTTTAAACTTAATGAGATAGCTGCAAAAACAAGAAGTTTATATGGGGTTCTTGAGCCATTTTCTACTGAAGGCAATAAAAGGATACTAAAAGTTGCTGGATTTAAAGATATAATGACTATTTCAAAATATATATGCTTTGAAGGTTTTTTGGCAATAAAATAATCAAATCTATATGTGTGGTATTTTTTGTATTGTTGGAAAAAATTCTAAAGAATTAAACATAAAAAAAATTTTAGATGTTCAACAACACAGAGGTCCAGATTTTTCAAATTATATCAGTATTAATGATTTAGTATTAGGTTCAAATAGACTAAAAATAATCGATTTATCAGATAATGCCAATATGCCTCTTAATCATGGACCGATTAATATTGTTTTTAACGGTTTTATTTCAAATTTTAAAACTTTAAGAAAAGAAATGATGAACAGTGGAATAAAATTTAAAACTAACTGTGATACAGAAGTTTTGGCTGCAATGCTTCATGTTTATCCATATGATTTGTGTCTCAGTAAACTTGAAGGAATGTGGGCTTTTGTTGCCTTTGATAAAATCAAAAATAAATTAATAATATCTCGTGATGATTTTGGTATTAAACCTCTTTTTTATTATCAAGACGCAAATAATTTAATTTTAGCCTCCGAAATAAATACACTAAAATCATTTTTAGATTTAAAAATTAATTATCAAAATTTAGGAAAGTATTTTTTCGCAAATTCATTTAATTCAGATTATATCGGTGTGAAAAATACTTTCTTTAAAAATATAAATAGTTTTCCAGCTAAAAGTTATTCTATTATTGAGTTAAGTAAAAAAAAAAATATTAGCAGCTTTATTAAAATTGAGAGAAATTATCAAAATAAAAAAATTGATGATAAAGGTTTTTTAAATTTAATTGATAATAAATTTAATGAATATGGTGTTTCTGATGTTAAAAAATGTATCCCTTTATCGGCTGGGATTGATAGCAATATAATTAATTATTATTACAAAAATCATTCAAACACATATGCATATTCTATAGAAGATAATGACGAATTATCAAAATCCAATGAAGGTGATCTAATTAAAAAGTTTACAAGTAAATTAAGTATTCCACATGAATTTATAAATCTAGAAAAAATTGTTTCATTTAATTTCTTTGAAAAAATTGTTCAAAAATTTAACTCTCCAATATCGTCACCTGTGTTAGTAAATGCAGCTGCACTTAGATATCACGCCAATCAAAGAGGTGTAAAAGTTTTGTATTCTGGACATGGAGGAGATGAATTATTTGGAGGCTATATGCAACAGTATATTTTCTTGTTAAAATATTTTTTAAAACAAAAAAAATTTTCTAAAGCCCTTAATTTATTTTTAAGTGGTGGATATGTATGTTCTCATAATAGAGATTATAATCAGTCTTTTATTTCATATTTAAAAGGTATAAGGAATATAGTTAATATTTTAAAGTCTAATAGTTATTTTAAAAATAGCGAAAATTTTGAAAATCAAAAATTTTTTAGCCATAACTTTAATTTTAAAAAGGATAATGATTTGAGTTTAAATAATCCATGGGAGTACAATCTTCACCTTATTGAAAATATTAGAATGCCGTATTGGTTAAGCTCTGATGATCATATAAGTTCAATGTATTCAATTGAGAATAGAGTCCCATTTTTAAACCAAGAAATAGTAAGTGCTTCAGAAAATTTTTACGTTGAAAATTCATTCAAGAAATTGTCATCTAAATTTTACTTGAGAAAAAACTTCAGTGATAAACTGAATAAAGAAATTTTAAAAAATAAAATTAAGTTAAATCAACCTGGTTCTTTTGATAAATTTATTTTCGAAAAATTTTATGATGAAAGTATGGAAATATTTAAAAACACAACTTTTTTTACTAAAAATATAGTCTCAGAATTTGAAAAAAGCAGAAAATTTTATGATGATTATAAAAAAGGTTATGTAAAAAATAATAGAACTAATTCATCTTTTTTATTTAAAGCGTTATCGTTTGAAATCTTTTTAAAATCTATATAAGGTAAAATTAAATCCCATGAATTATTTTAAAATAAATCTTAAAAGTAAAAAAAATTTATTAACATTAAAAAATAAGTTTGATGGAAACTTAATATTTGGAAGTAAAGAATTTCATAAAAAAACTTATAGAACTGGGAAAGGTCCTTCAAATGGAAAGATGGTAAAAGAACTAAAAAAAATAGTTGAAAAAAAAGATCAAAATAAAAGAATTGAAAAATACTGGGAAAAAATTAATAAATGTCCTGTTTGTAATTCGAAAAATAAAAAGTTATTTCTTAAAAGATTTTGTTTAGAAATAATAGAATGCCAAAATTGTAAGCTTGGTTATTTATCACCGAGGGTAAAATTTTCAACTGCTGTTAAATTATACTCTAATGAAAAAACTAATGTACCTATATATTCATCTTCAGCAAATATTAAGATGGATAAGATTAAATACAAATATGGACTTAGCATAATTCAGAAATTAGGATCAGCAAATAAAAGATGCTTGGACCTTGGGACTGGAAGGGGAATATTTTTAGAAGTAGCTAAAAAACTTGGGTGGAAACAATGTTATGGAATTGATGTAAATAAAAATTGGAAAAATTTTTTTAAAGAAAAAAATGGTATTAGCTTAATAAATTCTGAATGGGAAAATATAAATAAAATTAAAATAAAACAAAAATTTGATTTAATTAGTATGTGGGATGCATTTGAACATACTTACGATATAAATTATTTAATGAAATTCATTAATAAAAATCTATCTGAAAAGGGATACTTTATGATACTGGTTCCAAATTTTCACTCATTAGCAACAAAAATAATTAAAAACATGAGTCCAACTTTTGCTTGGAAACATACTCTTTACTTCAGTAAACCTAGCTTAGATTATTGGGCAAAAAAGTATGGTTTTAAAGAAATTTTTTTTGAAACAGTTATCTCAGAAATTGAAAACATCAAAAGTTCTTTATCAAATAAATGGCCATATGATGGATATGGTGATCCTGAAAATAAATTTAGTTTTATAACTCCTGAAATCATACACAACAATTTACTAGGAAGTAGAATACTTGCAATTTATAAAAAGAAATAAAATGATAAAAAAAAAATATTTATTTATAATACCAGCAAGAAAAGGCTCAACAAGAATAAAAAATAAGAATATAAAATATATCAACAATAAACCTTTGATATATTGGACATTAAAAAATCTATATAATTTTAAAAAAAAATATGAAATTATTATCTCAACAAACGATCAAAAAATAAAAAAAATTGCAAAAAATTTAAAATTTGAAGTACCATTTTTAAGACCAAAAAAGCTTGCTACAAAATCATCAAAAATTATCCATACTATAAAGCATGCGATTAGATATTATGAGAAGAAAGAAATTTATTTTGAAAATATTTGCTTACTTCAAGTTACCTCGCCCTTGAGAAATTCAGAAGATATTAAAAAATGCATAAAAATATTTGAAAAAAATAATTCTGATAGTTTAATAACAGTATTTGATCTATTCAAAACTTATAAAAAGAAGCTATTTTATATGAAATATAAAAATAAAATTAAAACACATTATAATAAAATTAAAAATAAACTTTATGTAATGAATGGACCAGCAATTTTAATTACTAAGACAAATTGTATTATGAAAAATAAACTATATGGAAAAAATATATCATATTATGAAATGCCATATTATCGATCATTTGATATAAATGTTTATGAAGATTTAAAAATATGTGAGGTATTAAATGAAGGTTAATTATAAATTTGGAAAAAATTTTGAGGATATCTCAGACATTAAAAAATTTTTTATAGAAGAAGATAAAGCACTTTTCAAAAAACAAAAAAAACTATTTAAAATTTATTCAAAACAACCAAAAAGGATTTTTTGTAAAAACTGTAATAAAAAATTATTCGGTGACTCTTTTAATAAAATAGATATACCTTATATTTATTGTAAGTCTTGTGGGCATTTAAATGGAAAATTTCAAGATACACCAAAATTAGCTAAATATTTTTATGAAGATGAAGACAAAGATTATTCTAAATTTTATATTTCAAAGAAAAAAACAATTATTGATTACAAAAATAGAACAAATAAAATTTATACTCCTAAACTAAACTTTGTAGTTAAAAATTTACCCTTGGCTAAAAATAATTATAGCTTTCTTGATGTCGGTTGTGGAGCTGGTCATTATGTCTCTGCTATGAAAAATATCGGTATATCGAGCTATGTTGGCTATGATCCCTCTAAAACCATGATAAATTTTGGTAATAAAATTAATAATTTTAAGAATTTAAATTTTATTAAAATGAAAGATTTGGCTAACTTGCTAGAAAAAATTAAACTAAAGAAACCAATTATTCTTTCTATGATAGGAACTTTTGAACATATTTATAATAATAGAGAAATAATAAAATCAATAAAAAAAAATAAAAATATAAAATATTTTTATATATCGGTTCCTTGTTATTCATTTAGTACTTTTGTAGAAACAGTTTTTGATAATAATTTTCAAAGGCTTATGGCTCCACAACATAACCATGTTTATACAGATAAATCCTTAAAATACTTTGCAAATGAGTTTAAATTAAAATCAATTGCTGAATGGTGGTTTGGAACAGATATTTTTGATCTTTATAGATCCTTTCTAATGAAAATAATGAAAGATAAAAAAAATAATGGTAAAAGTTTAGAAATGTTTAATCAAATGTACAAACCTCTTCTGAATGACTTACAGCTCATTATAGATAAAAATAAGAAATCCTCAGAAGTACATATCTTATTTAAGTCTAACTAGCTTATTTAGCTATTCTTAAAAATTTTTTTAAATAATTATGCACTATAATTATTTTTTTTAACTTCATTGATTTGTCACAAATTGGTATCATTCCTATATTATAATCAATATATAAATTTATTACGTCACGTGCATTTTCTTTAAGTAAAAACTTAAATTCAGTGGTCATAATATTTTTAACATGAGAGAAAGATTTGGTATTTTTTGCAAAAGCC
>MDSX01080276.1_pt1 | contig 12679 bp, 5 predicted proteins | sample 811141 | NCBI WGS metagenome assembly MDSX01 (sample SAMN05326642, study PRJNA326480) | marine metagenome | isolation source: seawater | place: Atlantic Ocean: South East | collected 2010
TGGATTTATGTATCTTGTTGTAATCTTTAGCATAGCATTTTTGCGAACGCTATAAATAGTTAGTACTTTTACCAACCAGACACCTAATTTTTTGTTTAACTACGGGTACTAGTCGCCAGTGGTACCGGTACCATACATACCTTGTATTTTGTATTTTTGTATTTTGAAAGAGTTTGAAAAACGGAATATCGAAAAAATATCACACAACTTCGAAACGTGCAACTATCTCTGATCCTTGTTTTCCGTGATGTCCTTTGATTCCGCCAGAGAGCGCGATGCTTTCGAACAAAGCATTAACGAAGACGTTGGTGTGTTTTTGGAGTCACCGGAAATGAATGAAGACATCAACTACAAGAACAACGAAAACGACAACGAGGAAAGTCCAAGAGAGGAGCTTCACATAGACGTAGTTGATGAAGCGGATCAAGTGTGTTTTCAAATTGAACGCGTTATTCATCGATTAATGTCAAGCTTGGCGTCTGAAATATGTCAAGACGAGGCATTTCCAATCGAGTATTACGATATCCATTTACCCTCGTATGAGTGGTGTGAAAACGCGAAGGCTTTTGTTGAAAGTGGGAAAACTAAATCGATACGATTGAACACGATCACGTTTGCGCGAATTATCGCCATGTTGAACTTGATTCATACAAATGTTCGACAAGGGAAGACGGTCACGCAAAGAGAAATGTATTATTGCGCTTCTGCGAAAGAGCCTTTATTATTTTCTAAAGTTGGTCACGTACTAGATTCGATCAAGAACATCGCGAGTTTGTTGAGCATCGATCGCGGCGCACTCAATATCACATCCACTCCAAAAGGATTAGTTGCCGGTTTAGTGACGCTTCATAACGATAAAACGCAAACCTTTGTGGATTGCTCGATACTTGAAAGCGCAGGCTTTTCGATCCCAGGTGATTTAAAGCAGATTGAGAGTTTGTCGATCGACGCCTCCTCGTGCGACTTCATTCTCATAGTGGAGAAAGACGCCGTGTTTAACAAACTCATACAAGAAAGAATCTGGGAAAGATATCCTTGCGTGGTTGTCACAGCTAGAGGCTTTCCAGATTTACCGACGCGTGCTTTTTTGAATCGGTTGGCTTCAACTGGTGTGCAAGACACGTGTAAGATATACATTCTCGTCGATTGGAATCCGAGCGGCTTATGGATATTTTCGACGTATGTAACGGGAGGTGCATCGAATACGAACGAGTCCAAGCGTTACGCGCTTCCAAATGCTATATTTCTCGGTGTATCGCACGAAGATATTCTCGCGGCGGGTAAAGTCTTTACGGCAAAACATACGAAAAGAGAAGCGCGTGATATCGCGAACATCCTGAGGAGAAAACGAGGTCCTTTATACTCTACTTTTAAGACAGAGCTCGAGCAAATGCACGCGCTCGGCCGAAAGTGCGAGATTGAAGGTCTCTATGCTTCAAAAAATGACGATAATTACGCGTTATCGGAATACATTCGCGACAAGGCATACAAATAATTGAGTTTTTTTCCTAGATACAAACTTACAAATGCAACTTTATTACATCTTCGGCAAATGTGTACTTCCATCGCCAGGACGGCACTCCCGGAACGATATCTTCGTACGTTTCGCTCAAGCAACCTGTATCGCCATCTACATTTCTAATAACTAATCGCTTTCCATTCGGTACTTCGTACTTGCAGTTGCCGGTCAACGTGCAGCCTTCGATATCGATTTCAGCGTTGCCGTGAAGAATAATTTCCGCACTTTCGTCTCTGGCGTACTTCGCGCTCCAATAGACGTTCTCTTCATTTTTCCAATCGATTCCTGCGTTCAGAACGTTGACGTTTATTATTCGTGCCCTTCCGCAATCGATATCACTCATAGTGCCTTCTCCAGTCACGTTAGTACAAGTAATCAGTAAAGATCCATCCACGTGCACATTTTCCCAATTCAATTCTGCAATTTCTAACTTTACTTCCGATTTGCGAGCTATGAGACCGCCACGAAGTTTTTGCGCGATAACATCCCACAAAGGACCGAGAGCCGGGTGGATCGTGAAAATAAATCCAGGCCCGGTGTTCAAATACCGCTCCGCAGATCCATCGTCCGGCGGAGGATGCTCGATAGAACAATTCGATAGCAAGTCCGAGGCGTTTAAAAGTAAATCAAGGAATGAACCGTCTGGTGTTTGCGCGAGAGACTTATCATCAGGTTTTCTTTGACGCTTTGCAGAACTCGTGACTCTCCGCCGTAAAGTGAAAAGCACAAAAGTTGGAAGATTCATCCAATCTTCTTTCGTTAACTTCCCCGGAGATTTGCGCATGAGCGCATCAGCGATGTTTTGCATCGAACACTCTAATCGGCCACCTTTTGTTCCGTCATTCTTCACAGCTTTGGATAAATTAATCAACATTCCCGGAAATGCAGCTCGCGGAGAGGACGTCAAAGCATCTCGAATGTGCTTCAAACCGACGTATAAAACGTTTGTGTTCGCGGGATACGCAGATTCTTCAGCGCCGGCGTTTTCAGCCGGCTCATCCGAAATGCCTAGTTTATCTAATTCTGTGTACTCAACGTTCGAAATGCCATACCATCGCTCTTTCGTGACTTGATTTGTCTTCTCAACCAAAACATTTATCCCTTCCGAAGCGCCAACGGCGCGCTCGCATGAGACAAAACCAAGCGCTTTGTTGTCTTGTCGTCCTAACCCGGCGAGCGCGAGAAGGGTCGTATCTGTGCCAGCCATAGGATTTGTGATTTGTCGAACGACTCCCCCAGTTCTATTTTTTTGTTCTAACCAATCAAAAACACCCTCGTCGTACATTAGTTTCCATAATGCACCGTGTCCTCCTGGTTTCAAAGCAATGTCGCACGAGTAGTTTTTGCTATTGTCCTCGCTTGAAGTTTCGCTAACCCATTGACCGCCTCGAGTCGTCAATACCGGCACTAAAGGCTGTTCAAACAAACGAAAATTATCGCTTCCTCGACCGAACCAGTTTGAATCGTTCATAAACTTTGATATTCGACGGTGGTTACCCTTTGCCATAGACGTCATTATAGCGATTGGAGTAACTAACTTGCTCGCCTTTTCTATCTCTTCGCCGCCGAATATATCCGGAGAACTAGATTTTATTTTATAGTACAACCATTCCCTCGCCCTCAAGTCGCGAATGAGACCCTCAAGCAACGGTCTCCCATTATACGGAAGAAAAGCCGCCGGTAACGCTTCACCATTTCCAGGATCGAGGAGACCCAATCGGTCACCGGCGCCTCCCAGAGGGTATATTTCACACATCTCCGGGAGCGCTTCTATCCCTATTCTCGCAGCCTTGCGAGCAAAGTCACCTTCGCCTTCTCTCAAATCAGGTCCTAAAGGAACGTGCAACGACATGTCGCATTCAGAATCTTCGCAATTTGAAACATCTTCATTGTCATCGTCGTAATTCGGAACGCAGTCTAATCCGTGACAATCTTTATCGGCGTGTATCGCTGCAGGAGGACCGCCAAAGGATTCATGCATGAGTTCTAAAGCAACGGTTTGATAACCGACAATCCCACCAATCATATCGTAAAATACTTCAACTTTACTTAAAGTAGTTAAAAGTTTACGCAGCGATGCTTTGCTTTCTGGATTTTCAGATATGTACTTTGAGAACACGTGTTGTTGTCCACAGACTACCGCGGCTTTTATCAAATACTGGTCCGTTTTCGATAAGCTAGGCATAGTTTTGTCCACGAGATCTGTCTTAGAGTTCATAAACGCTTGCACGGTCTCAGACGCGTCTACGATGCCTATTTTCCCTTCCAAAGTGCTCTCCTGTAAGAGTCTCTCTCGATAGGGAACGAGGTATTGAATCTCTCTTTTCTGCGCTTCGAAATCATCAAACGTTTCCGTCGACGCTCTGGCCTCGTGCTGCGGCGCAACCGCTAAAAGTCTTTGCGCGTGTGGTTTGGTTCTCGCGATTAACTGGCGTCGATGATTAGAAGACGGAGACGAGGGTTGGGAATAATAATTTTTTTCTCGTCGTCGTCGGTTATTGATATTATTCCTTTGTTGATGATGGTGGTGGTGTTTGGCATAACAGCGCCATGTTTTTTCGTTTCTTTTGGCTTGCACTCGCCATCGATGCGATGCGTGGAGATGATCGTGCCCTGCGACAGCGCTTGTTTGAACAGCGAGCGTTGTCATCTGTCTGTGTACCTCTTTCCGCTCAAAAAAGCGGTTGGATAAAATGAGATTTTGAGAGCTCTTCTTCTTTTTATTCTTTTATTCGCTGCTGCTGCTGCTGCTGCAGCAGCTGCTCTCTGATTTTTTTCAGACAGACGTCTTTTGTCCGACTTTCTTTTGTTTTTTTCTTACTCCCAAAACACAGTCGCACCAACCAGTAATCTCCTCTTCTTCACATTTTTTTCGCGTCTCTCTCTCTCTTCTAGTCATAATAGACATTAGAATAGAAAAGAGGTTAGAATGTCTGAACCATCTCCAACTGCGAATGAGGATGAGAACGGAGCCGCGGTGGCGGCAGCCCCGGCCGCAGAGGATGTCTCTCCCCAAAAAGTAGAAGAAGAGAAGATCGATGAATTGGAAGAAGTGCGGCCCCCGATCGAAGAGGAAGAAGAGAAAAATGGAGAGAAAGGAGAAGAAGAAGAGGAGGAGGAGGAGGAGGAAAACGACAACAAAGGAGGCGATTCTGATTCCGAGGACGAGGCTCAGATTGCTCGCAGAAGAAGGAAACGTCGGGCGTTAGAGCTCGACGAGGATGACTACGACTTGTTAGAAGACAATCAAGTCACAGGATTTAGACGCAAGGAGAAGAAGAAACGTTTGCAGAAGAAATCTGCTGCCGCAATCGGAGAAGACGACAAAGACGAAGACGATGGACAGGATTATCCAAAGAAGAATGAGCAAGACGAAAAAGACGCGCAAAAAGATGAAGTCGCCGATGCAGACGAAGAGGATGGGGGCGAGAAAGAGCAAAAACAAGCAGAAAAAGATGCTGAAGAAAAGAGAAAAGAATCTGCCGCCGAACGACGATTCGTTGATTCAGACGATGAGGACTCAGAACAAGAAATGGCAGATTTCATCGTTCGCGATGAAGGCGAAGAACGCGAAACAGAGGAAGAGCGCGCGCGAAGGAAGGCATATAATCGTGCACAACGCGAGAGAGGTGGAGCTAGGTACGACCAAGTTCGTGAGGCTGCCGACATTTTCGGAGACATTTCAGACTTGCAAAAGCTGTTCGCCAACCGAAAGCGACCAGGAGACGAAGGGTACTTGGGTGGAGAGAGTGTACCACCAGATATGTTGGAAGAAGAAAGCCAAAGTGAATACGAAACCGACGATGAGGATGTGGACGATTTTATCGTCGATGACGAGGAAGGAGGAGAAAGACCACCCCGTGAAAAGAAGATGCGTAAAGTTCGCAAGTTCAAGAAACGAACCGGAGTTACCCCGACCAAATCTTGGGCGGAATTTGCTTTCGAACCGTCAGTAATCAAAGCACAAATGCTTACTGCAACTGATGATGAAATCAGAAACGCTGATTGGCCGGAAAGACTTTCAATTGAAAACGTACAAGTACCAAACTTGAACGCGCCTCGCGATTTTGCCAAAGAAGCTACTTGGATTTACGATCGCATTATGGGAGTTGGCTCGATTCGAGGTACCCCTACCGAAGCCGGCGAGCTTTTGTTGCGTGGAAAGATGGATTACGAGTCCGTCGATGACATGGATATGCGCACATATCAACTGCAAAACGAAGGGAATGGTCAGCTGCCAGACACGGAGAGGCAGAATGTGTTGATTTGTATCGAATGGTTTTTGAAGATGGTTCGCACACAAGGTTATGAATTGGAGTACCTCGCGACAAATATGCGTGATGATCTGCACCCCCTTTTGCGCGGCAAACCAGAAGAAGCCCGCCCACCTCTCATCGGTGATCAAGTCATAATACAAAGAAAGGCTCGTTCATTTGATGTCTTGCAAGCGGTGTACGATTGGGATATCGCGTACGTGAAATTGCAAAACAGAAAGCAAAAAGCGATCGAAACGCTAAACAAGGAGTTGGAAGGTAACATCGACGATCAACAACGCGTGGGTACGATAATGAGATTGCAAAAGCTTATTGCGAGTTCTAAGTATGACGAAAATGTTCAAGATGTGGAGTCGAAAATGCAGCTTTTGTTGAAAGATGGAACGGCAGCCTTGGATGCGAATTCTACTGGAGGAAGTCGTCGTCCACGCCGACGAACGGCGTATGATATGCACGTCAGTAAAGATGTGTTAGAGTTGTTCAAGATGGCTTCACCTGCACCGGAGAAGGTTGCGATGGCATTGGATACCACATTTGCGTGGGGGGACGCCGAAGGCATTTTTGATGTGGAAGACGACGCTACCACAGAAATTTTGCCAGACGCGTCACCAGAAGAACTCGCAAAGCATTATCTCGATCAAGGTTATGAAGATGAAGAAGATGTCATCAAAGCACTGATTGAAGTTTCCGCGACTGAACTCGCGAGCGATCCCGGTATTCGTCAATGGGTTCGATTTCATTATCGTCAATACGCGCTTTCGACAACGAAACCCACGTTACTCGGCAACGAGCAAATTGATACCTTTCATCCTTTAGCAGCGGTGAAAAGAACTGTCAACAAGCCATTTTGCCATTTCTCTGGCATCGAGTTCTCAATGGTTGCCGAAGGCGTTCGGAAAGGTTTGCTTGAATTCGATGCATTTTTACCGGACCAAGAAATTGACAGACTCGTGCAAAATCTTTCAAACGCATACTGTTCTGAAAATGTTTCCGAGAAAGCCGAGCAATGGAACACAATTCGTCGAAAAGTAGTCGATGATGCCATCAAGAAAAAGCTCATTCCACAAATTGCACGAGAGACAACTGCGCAACTCGTATTAGAATCGAAAAGATCGATGACCATAGCCGCGTTCAACGGGGCGTGGAGATTGGTGAACAAGAAGTCTTGGACGCCGCAGTTGATTGGCATCAAAGAAGAAGATGTACATTCTACTTTAAAACACTTGGAAGTGCGCGTTATTTCTGCTATTCCGGCCTTAGATCAAGAAACGCCGACCACGCTCGTCTCTTTGGATGGTTCTGGACAACTCGTAGACTTTCTGGAGTTGACGTCTTTTGGGAAGATCGGAAGAGGTGGTTCGTACGGTGCACAACAAGAAGAACAGAGAAAAGTTTCAGAGTTCATATCGAACCACCGACCACACTTAGTTGCAGTTGCAGCGTCAGGGAAAAATGCGAAAACGTTGAAAGAAGAGCTCGATCGCGTGACTGGCGATTTCCTCGAGAAGGATGGTTTCGTCAAATCTATTCCAGAAGAAGTGAGTGCGATTGAGGTTGAGTTTATTAACGACTCAGTTGCTTCACTCTACGAAACAGCAGAGGCACCGGTGAAAGAAATGGGAGAACTGCAAGCGACGATTCGCCATGCTGTCGCGCTGGGAAGGTTTGCTCGCGATCCGGCGGCGGTTGTAGCGAACTTACTTCAACCGAGCGGAGACTCTCATGAAGCCGCAACTATTCCTCTCTGTCCTTTTCAAGATGCTGCATTAAGTCGAGAAGAACGAATTAGCTGTATTGAAAGAGCTCTTCGCTGTTGCATTAACCAAATTGGTGTGGATGTCAACGCGGCATTGTCGCATCAATGGATCGCTAGATCTTTGGAACACGTCGCCGGTTTGGGTCCTCGTAAGTTGGTGCCATTTTTGACGGCGATTCGAAAAGTTGACGGCGGTGCGCTCGATAAACGAGAAGAAATTTTGACAGAGTTGCATGCTGTCGAAGAACGCGTGTATGAGAATGCCGCGTGTGCTATCAATATCACTGATGGCAACGTTCTCGATGGCTCCCGTATTCATCCTAAGCATTATGACAAAGCTATTGCGATTGCCTCTAACGCACTCGACATTCAAATTGACGAATCCGGTGTTGGACGCGAACGCGCTCTCGAAAGATGTTTCGATCCGCGCGAGTGGCCGAAACTTAGCGTTTTAATGCTTGAAGATTACGCGAATTATCTCAGCACTCCTGAAGGTGGCGGTGTGAATGCTTTGGAAATTCTCAGAGACATCCGCATGGAAATGCGCAAGCCGTTTGAGGACGTTCGCGCAGACTGGACGCGACTCTCGAGCGACGAGATCTTCACCGCGGTTACGGGCGAGACGGTGCACACATTGCAAGCTGGTAAGCTCATCACGTGTACGGTCAAGAGAATCGATGCTCGCGCGAACTGTGTGATTGTACAGCTCGAATCTGGAGTCACTGGTGTTATCGAAAGACAAGATATTTCGGATTCGCACTTTGATCGTCTCGATGATAAAGTGCACGTAGGACAAGTCATTACTGCTCGAGTAAAGGCACCCGAAAGTACTGCGTACGGCCAGCAAGTGAAAGGGATTGATCTGGAAAATCATAAAGTGTGGTTAACGTGTCGTGGTTCGCATCTTTCTGAAGATGAATCCCGAAGATGGGAAGAGCATGTTCTTGCGACAACGACGCCGTATTATTCCTTGGATCCGTTACCGGGAGAGAAAACTTTAGCCGCTGCCCGAGCCTCGAAACCGAAGAAAAAACCGAACCAAGTTAAACACGAAAAGTCTTATATCGCGCGCACGATTGATCACCCATTGTTCAAGAATTGTTCGCACGCTGAAGCAAGCGCAGAGCTTGCCGACGGTGACGTGGGTGATTTCATCATTCGCCCTTCCTCCAAAGGTGTTAAGAATTTGTCGTGCACCATAAAAATGTTCGACGATGTGTACTGGCACATGGACATCAGAGAAGGCAAGAAACCAGGAACTGGTGGTACGGCGAACTTGAGATTAGGTACACCACTTATGATCGATACTTCGAAAGAAAAATATGAAGATTTGGATGAGGCAGTTGCTCGCCACATTGAACCTGTGGCTGGTTTTTTGCGCGACGCGGTGATGCATCGAAAATTTTTGGGCGGTAGAGACCACGAGGTTGATGAACATTTGCAAGAGTGCTTCCGAAAGAACCGAACGCAGCGCCCATATGCCTTGTCGGTTTCAGATAAACATCACGGATATCTGTGCATTTCGTACATTGTTTCCTCGAGTGGAAACGTACATCATGAGTACGTCGAAGTCAGGCCAGTTGGATACTATTATCGAAAGATGGAGTTTCCTACTGTTGATCGCATGTTGGCACACTTCAAAGTGAACTGTAACAAACCCGTAGATCGATGAAAAGATGAACACAGAAAGAGAAAACATAAACATAAATATTAGAGTAATACTTAGCGCACATTTTTTGTCGTAATATCATTGATTTGCGTTCACTACTACAAACTAAAACTAAAACTAAATCCTAACCTTCTCTAATTCGGCGGCTGCATCAGCAGCCAACTCGTCTTTATTTAACGCTTCCCAAGTAGCTTTCTGTTGTGACAGTGTTCGTTTCAATTCGTTCGCGTCTCCGCTTTTCTTTGCATTTGTGATTGCTAGATTTGAATGAACATGAGCATCATCAATTGCGCCTAAGAATGCATATGCAGCGAAAATGTTCCCGTGACACATCGATTTAAGAAATGCCGCCTTATTTACATTCATCGCATTGTCAGTTTCATTGTCGAGTTTCTCAAGAGATTCGAGCTCATCTTTCCAGGCGACGATTGCATCGCTAGGTCTCTTCATTTGTATCAGCGCGTTTCCTACTCTATTTTTAGCGCGCGCAGCGATGCTATGCTCATTCAATTTCTCTGCGCACGCCGAAGCTTGGATGAAGACGCCAATCGCTTTGTCGAATAATTTTGCATCGAGGAGACAAATACCACAACGTAATAGAATCTCAGCCTGCTTCATTTCTTCTTTTTGCGTATATTCCGTAGCCGCATCTAGCGCAGCAGCGAGTTCTACCTTACACCGTTCTTTGAATTTTTCTTTTTGTTCATCTCCGTCCCCTAACGATGATGATAACTTTACGCAACACTCGGCAGCTAATACGTGAGGTTCGACGGCCTCAACTGTTCCTTCTCTTTTGTAGTATTCAACGACTGGCTCGAGATAATGCAGACCTTCTTTCGCGCGATTGGAATATAAATACGCGCGCGCTAAAACAACTCGACATTTTCGTTCTAAACTTTCGTTCTCGTTCGTAATCGCAAACACGAGCGCGTCTTCCAACTCGTCCACGAGCGCATCGTCCGGTGGGTTTCCTCCATTTATATTGCTATTCAGAACACTTGGAATTAACTTTGTTTCTATTCGTTTCGTTTCGTTTTCAATTTCAGTCTTTTTCTCCTCCTCGGTTTTCGGTTTAGGCATGCCTTTGGGTAAGTTTAGCGGCGCCGGTGCTTTACTCACGCACACTTTCGAGTGTTCTTTATGCACTTCGCGTTGACATTCGCTGTTGCAAAAATAAACCGATTTACATCTCGCGCAGACTTTTAAGAAATCACCTCTCGTTCGACAGTTTAAACAAAATTTGTCAAATTCATCGTCACCGCCGCTATCGTTATCAGAGGAGGAAGATGAGGAGGAGGAGGAAGATGAGCGCGTTGATATTAAGTTCATAAGTCTTCTTCTTTTGATGAATAAATTTTGTGACTTTTTGTGTGGTGAATGATTTCGTTCGCATACATTAGGGGATTTCATTTTTGTACGTTGTCATCCTAGTTCTACCTACTAATGCTAGGTACATTTAAAGCTAAAAAGTTATCATTTGCAATGGATGATCCATGTTCATACCAGTCTTTCTCATTTCTTTTTCCTTTTCTTATTCGTTCTCGACGGTGTCGACGCTTTCTTCGTTTTCGTCTTCTTCTCCTCGACTTTTTCTTCATCTTCTTCTATTACTGTTTCAACTCGTCGTTTAAAGCCCGTCCGTAATAAATGCACTCGCTTCGTAATCATCTCCGCGTTTGTGAGCGCCTTCTTCATGTCGCCTCCGCGAACATATACAGCTCGAAGCGCTTTGACTCCATCACCGCTGCTTTGTACGATTCTATACCGTCGACTGCTATTGTCATTGTCGCTGTTGTCGTCGCCGCCGTTCGCTTTGTTCGCATCGAATCGACCGATTTCGTTTGGAGCGATTTCAAACTCACCGTCGGCGTTTAAATCGTTCACACTCTTCTCGTCTACTTTCTTCTTATCGGTATCGCTGTGAATTTTAACGGTAATGCCGTCGAAATCTTCCAAGAGAGAACCCGGTGGTAACTTTACGAGCCATAACTCGCCTTTCCCTTCGTCCTCTTTTCCAACACTCGTGGATGGTTCTGCGATGTGCTCGTACTTCTTCTCGTAAATCTTTCGAACGCGTTCGTCCACCATATCACTGTTAAATAAATACGAGGAATCGCGAGATGGCCAGTCAGTCAGTCAGTCAGTCAGTCGGAAGAATATGATAACAACAACACCGGAACGTTTTTTGTTGTTGTTGTGGAATCCCCAAAAAAGGAAACGAAGAGAAAGAAGTAGAACAAAATAAAAAAAATGAAGCTTCTGCTCTGCTCTCTTGCTCTGATTCACGAGACGACGAACGCACAGAAACGAAGTGTCCTTGTCTGCGATGACCTCAGCAGTCATCGTTCGTGGTATTGGTAATGGTATTGCTCGCTGCGTATTTATGAAGCGACTTGAAAAATGTGCGAATGTCAAGTGTGGCGGCGGGGAGGGATTTCTCTTTCTTCTTTTCTTCTTTTTTTGTTTGGAGTGTTCTTTTTTTCCGCTCGTCTTCAGTCTTTATTTATTTTTGCTTTCACTTTTCCATGGCAACGCCTCTTCCAACTCCTCCTGAAGGAGAAGAAGCGGCGCGTAACCCATACACCGCTCCTGAAATTAAGCGGAAACCAGATGTTCGACCGAGAGACTTTGAAAAGCCCGCAGGTTTAGCGCGACTAGAGTCTATTCTCGCTCGCATATACGTGGAAGATTCTTTCGCATCAACGGCGTATGCAGACAGATTGGACGCAAAAGCAGTCGTCGAATCCATTCTCGAACTTTTACAAGGAAACGAAGAATGTCTCGGTTTTAAAACGCCGATGGGTCCGAGATCTAGACAAATGATGAAGCTACCAGCGCACCTGTTCATTGATTTGAAACCATCTGGCTCTTTGTTTAGAATTTTGTTGTGCGCGCTCGAAGCGAAAAGTTCGCACAACTGGAGGAACTTTTCGTGGGTGTCCGAGCAACGAAAAAACGAACTCATCGAAGACGTGTATAAAAGAGCCGAGCGAGAACTGAAAACACATGGTTTTTTGAAGCACAAGAAGGTTTATATTGATCCGTCGCTGAGGAGATATTTGAAGGATGCCGTGAAGGCAACGCGTGTTGCCATAGCCGATAAGCCAACAGATCCGGGAGTCACGCACGTTATAGAAATTCCGAAGGGACAAGACGTCCACTCTTCGTTGAGTATGCGAGGAAGCGAATTCACTCGCACCGTTCGGGTCGATCGTTACGAGACGCTTGTGCATTATTCCTATCACCCAGATTCTTATGATTGTTGGGTCCCAAACTCGAGTGGAAATACTCCACCGTATACTGACATGTCAGACGCTGTGCCAAAAAACGGGAAAGCCTGGGTGGTAAACCCACTGTGGTTATTAGACTCAGCTTCTTTCAACGAATGGATGAATGAGTTAGACTATCGGGCAAATTTTGAGGAGGAAGCGAGTAATCAGCAGCAGCAACAGGAACAACAA
>MDSX01048844.1_pt1 | contig 12676 bp, 9 predicted proteins | sample 811141 | NCBI WGS metagenome assembly MDSX01 (sample SAMN05326642, study PRJNA326480) | marine metagenome | isolation source: seawater | place: Atlantic Ocean: South East | collected 2010
AGGAGCATCTCCTGCTTCTTGAAGATCCATGCCGAAATCAATTAAGTTCACAACTATCTGTGCATGGCCCTGAGGTTGAATAGCACCACCCATCAGACCAAAACTGATGTATGGCTTGTCATCTTTTGTAATAAAAGCTGGGATAATTGTATGAAATGGACGCTTTCTGGGTTCTAGATAGTTGAAATGCTCAGGGTCTTGAACATTGAACATTTGACCTCTATTTTGTAAAACAAAACCCAAATCTGTTGGGCACATTCCTGATCCAAACCCTGCATATATGCTCTGAATCAAAGATACCATATTACCATCTTTGTCAGCAACAGTGAGATATGTTGTATTTCCTCTTTCAATTTCCCCAGAAGGATATTCTCTAGCAGCTTTGTTCGGATTTATGAGTTTTGCTCTTTTTGCACCGTATTCTTTTGATATCAATTGATCTACAGGAATTTCATTGAAATCCATATCGGCGTAATACTTAGCTCGATCTTCAAAAGCGAGTTTTTTTGCTTCAGTGATAAGATGTAGATATTCGGTAGAGCCGAATCCCATTTCTTTCACATCATAGCCTTCCATGATGTTGAGTATTTGTAATGCTGCTATGCCCTGACCATTAGGTGGCAATTCCCATACATCATATCCTCTGTAATTAGTACTTACTGGATCTACCCAATCAGAAGTATGGGCAGCCATATCATCATAGGTTACAAATCCACCATTCTCTTTCATGTAGGTATCAATAGTCTCAGCAATATCTCCTTTATAAAAAGCATCGCGCCCACCTTTAGCAATTTTTAAATAGGTTTCTGCTAAGTCAGAATTCACAAATATTTCTCCTTTCCTAGGTGTTTTTCCATTGGGCATATAGGTTTCTTTGAAACCTGGATATTTTGCCCTTGAGACAGCACTAACCATCATCTCAGCAGCGATAACCTCAGTTACTGGAAATCCATCTTGACCATATTCAATTGAAGGAGACAGTATATCTGCCATATTCATTGATCCAAATCTCTCATGCATGGTAAACCATCCGTCTACACATCCAGGTACAGATACTGATAAGGGTCCAGTATACGGAATGTATTTTTTGCCTTGATCTTGGAAGTATTCTGCTGACAAAGATTTTGGAGATCTACCACTAGCATTCAGTCCATAGAGTTTTTGTGTTTTTGCATCCCAAATTATAGCAAAAAGATCACCTCCAATTCCGCAACTTGCTGGTTCTACAAGGCCTAACATTGCATTTGCAGCTATGGCGGCGTCTATTGCATTTCCACCTTTTTTCAAAATGTCCAGAGCCACTTGAGTCGCTAATGGCTGAGCAGTTGCTACCATTCCATTCTGTGCTAATACCTCAGAGCGAGTGGCAAATGTTTTTCCAACAATTCTATTCTGTGACATAAGTGGAAGGGTAAGTAAAAAAACAAGGGTAGAAATTATAAATCTATTCATGGTCTAATTATAAGATGGACAGAAAGATAAGGTTATTGGAGAATTAAATTGTTATGCAACAAACAACGATTATAAGGACTTTATATAATAAAGAGAATGAATAGGATTATTCCATTCTGAAACAAATACAGCTATATCCTCTCTTTACTTCAAATCATAAATCTGACAAACTTCTAATCTCCAATGGCACTATAGACAAACTGTCGCAACTTTGAAGCATAAAGATTCGTATAAGGGAAAGATTGTGTCATCAATATGGCAACCATATCTTCTTCTTGATCAACAAAGAAGTAAGTGTTAAATGCACCACCCCAATGGAATATCCCTTCACTACCAGAAATTTTACTATCAGACAGATCTGTACGTATCCCAAAGCCAAGTCCAAACCCATTACCAGGAGAATATGGTAGATCTTCAATATAATTCTCTGTCATTAATTCCAGGGTTTTTCGTCCAATTATTCTCTGGTTATTGTATTTCCCATTATTCAACAACATCAGACCGAATTGCATATAATCATGGGCAGTTGAAAAAAGTCCATGTGTGCCTCCATAAATTGTATTGCCTTGAATAGGACCCCAAGGTTCTGCATAGGCCAAAGATCCATCTTCTTGCATCTGGTGTAAGCCGACTAATCTGGACATGTTTTCGTCTGAAACATTGTATCCAGTATCATCCATTCCAAGGGGATCAAAGATTCGTTCTTGTAAAAAATCTGCGGTCGATTGGCCAGAAAAATGTTCTATCAAAAGTGCCAATACATCCGGTGAAGCACTATAGTTCCATTGTTTTCCAGGTTGACCCATTAATGGGTAGCTGGCTAGGGCGTTAACTCGATCTTCAATCGTCTTATGATCCACGGTTGTTTCACCCCCAAAACTACCATATAGCAAATTTGCTAACTTCTGGTCATACTCATTATTTCCTAATCCATGAGAAAAGCCGGCAGTATGGCTGAGCAAATGCCAAATTTGAATTGGCCTGTCTAATGGTACATAATCCACTTTCGTTTTGCCATTCTCATCTATACCTAATTCCATGACTTTCATATCACCAAATTGCGGCAAGTACTTTGAAACAGGATCTGTTAGAAAGAAATGGCCTTCTTCGTATAAAGTCATAAAAGCAATCGATATGATCGGCTTTGTCATTGACTGAATATAAAAAATCTTGTCTTTAGTCATTGGTGCTTTTGTGGACATATTGTTATATCCAAATGCCCCAGAATGAGCAATATGACCTTTTCGGGAAATCAGGCTCACTGCACCGGGTATGCGACCTGCTGCGATTTCCTTTTCAAGGTAGATCTCATAATTTTCAAGTCCATCTGCATCAAAACCTGCCGCTGCAGAATTAATTGATGACCCATTTTGGGCTAAACTAGAAATAGAAAAACTAAAGAAGAAGAGAATCGCTAAAGGGGCTAATCGTGAAAGAGTAAAATTCATAGTCATATAATTTAGAAAATATTGAGTCTAAAGAAAGGAAAATTTGTGAAACAAGCATCAAAATATAGAAAGATGATGAAAATCAAAGATTGAGCTATTCGGTATTTAAATCATTCACTTTCAAATAACATTTCCAAAATCACTAGTGATCTGATATTAGGATAGATGCTCTCTTTTGTTACATGATTCCACCTCATGTTACATGATTTCTAAAAGTTACAATCTTACTTAAACCTGTTACAATCCTCCTCAGAATAGGCTTCAAATACGATGATCATTGAATTGTCAATCGAATCTCAGGATTCACTTTTTAACAATTCAAAACAATCGTATAATGAGAAATTCAAATTATAATAGAATCGTACAGGAGGATATTTCTGGATTATGAATTCAATGGACCCTTCTTTTAGAAAACCCGATTAGATATTTTCTTCTTGGGTTTTTCTATTTACCATTTTATCTATCCAAGTTCTCATTACAAGAAATTCACATTCACTTATCTTATTTTCTACCTGAACTGAATTTGCGCCTTCCCATATCACTTTTACAATACTTACAAGATTTAGTGATGCTTGATAAGTTGAGTTATTCATCTTCGATTTTGATCTATTGAAAAAAGAAATGCTAGATCTCAGTATCTCATTTTTCTCCAGATACTCTTCCTGACTAGAACAAAGTGAACAAAGTGTAATCCATCTAGCTCTTAACGATAGGTTAGGGCGGTTGAGGTGCATCTCTTGAGAGCTCAAAACCTCAAGAGCTTTTCCATATTGATCCTTTGCAAAAAGCCACATAGCCAAAGCCATATTTTTTACACTTATATGATCTTCACTATTGACCTTATTAATCCATTGATTAATGAATTCGACATGATTTATCTCAATATTTGAATTGCTTAAAGAATCGATAATATTTAGAAATGTATTTTCAGTCAATCTGTTGTTTTGAAAATATATTCCTTCCTGAAGACCAAAAATGGTCAGCTCGGCCATTATTCCTTTTTTTGACTGATCTCCTCTTCTAATGTTTTCAATACAATAGTTAATCAGACGTATAATGATGGCCTTTTTCAAATCCTTCGATATTTCGTTCTTTTTAGTGAAGAGAGAATCAACCAAATGATCAAAGCTTTTTTGACTGTTTGTGGAAATTAGAGTGTTGAGATTTTCAATCAATTCAGACAATATTGTTTTGTCTGATTCTTTTGATAGAGATTCATTAATATTCTTTATTGCTTTGAGGTTGGCAAACTCCGTTTTGTAGAAAGCCCCTAGATCTTTTGAAAATTGGATTCTGTTCTTTTCTGCTTCTACCAGAAATCTCACAGGTTTGGTATTCTTCTCGGAGATATCTGAGAAATACATTGTATGATTCATTTCCAACTTTCTCAAATTATGAAATAGACTAATCTTGGGGGTTGATTCTAGTTCAGTATTTACTTCCTTCCATATTCGTTCGAAATACGTGTATAGCCCTTTGTTTTTAAAAATTTTAGTTAATAGATATTTATGTTCATATTTCCCTTCTGGAGAATTCATATAGTGATGCACCATGAAAGCTTCTATGTCTTTTACTAAATCTGAAATAAGATTGAGAAATGCCCTGTCGTTCAGTCCTTTGATTACCTTTCTTTTTACTTGCTCATCTGAAAGTTTCGGAGATGAAAGATCATGTCTATATTTAAATATATACTCAAAGAGCAATAGCCCTTTAGCATCCTTTTTATTGCAGTACCTCAGATACTTATGACATGCTTTCCATTCCTTTTCTTCAAAAGTTTCGAGAATTTTAATGATTTTTTTGCCATACATATACCAAAAATAGAATAATAATAAGAGGGATTATTTGATTTGTATATGCGTATAAAATATTGAATATCAATAACTAATTATCCATTATAAAACTAAGTATGTATAATATTTCATAATTAATCAGGTGTAAATTATAATTTTTTGGATTGTACTCGTATACGTCTTAGACTAAATTTGGATTATATATAGAAAATGATCTGAAGGTCTTCGGATCATTCAGAATGACCAATTAGTTCAGCGACTTGATCTTTGATTCAAGTCTACAAAACCATACTATGAAACATTTATCAACCTATACATTATTATGTTCCTTTTTTCTTTTCATGTGCTCTTGTGAAAGAGATGATATCATTCAAAATGATCTTAGTTGTGAAGAAAAAGTTGATATGGTTTCTTTCAATAGACTACAAGTCATAGGTAGTCACAATAGTTATCGCATAAGACCAAATGAGGCCATTCTGCAATTGATTACGGCTTCCGCAGGACAATTACCTCCTGACTTCACAGCTGATTCCTGGGACTATAACCATGTCAGCTTGAATGATCAATTCAGCAATTATGGTGTCAGAAGTGTAGAGATAGATGTATATAGGGATCCTGATGGAGGTCTATTTCATACACGTAAGGGAAACGCTCTAGTGGGTCTGGATCCTGATTCTATGGAAGATGAGTTACTGCAACCTGGACTTAAAGTGATGCACTTTCCTGATTTTGATTATCTAAGTCATCATCTTACATTCAAAGGTACTTTAGATAATATAAAACAATGGTCAGAAGCTCATCCCAACCACGTGCCCATTACAATATTAGTAGAGGCTAAAGAAGATTCTCCTGACCAATTGCTTCCTGGTTACGGTCTTACTACTTCATTGGCTTTTGATCAGAATGGTGTGGAAGAAATTGAGATGGAGATAAATGATGTTTTCTCTGGAAACATGAGCCACTTATTCACTCCTGATGAATTAAGAGGAAGTGCATCCACTCTGAATGATGCTGTGAAAGCTGGTAACTGGCCATCACTCAGTGAGATGAGAGGTAGGTTAATTTTTGTACTCATGGGATCAGATGCCGCAATCGATCATTATATACCGGATCATTCGTCTCTACAGGGTCGGAACATGTTCGTATTTACTGTTGCGGGTACGCCTGAATCGGTGTTCATTAAAATGGACGACCCAATAGCTAATTTTGGCTTGATACAGCAAAGAATTGCTGAGGGATATGTGGTAAGAACACGAGCTGATGCGGATACCAAAGAAGCTAGAAATGGTGATTATACGAGATTTATGGCATCAATAAATAGTGGTGCTCAGATAATATCTACAGATTACTACAAACATTATGTGAGGGCAATGAGTGATATGGGATGGACTGATTATGAGGTGAGTTTTGAAAATGATGTGATCGCGAAATTACATGATACAATTAGTGCTGACCCATTTGATTGTGAAGTTATTGAATAAAAATTTTGAAGAAAGAATTTGACTCATAGTAAATTCAAAACCAAATAAAATGAGCAGACTTAAAAGTATTTGCATTTTAAAACCTACTTTTCAATTTGAGATAATTGTTCTTTTAACTTTCATATTCATTTTCGCATTCAATAATGGGACGTATTCTCAATCTCAAACACTAAAACCACAATATAAGAGTTGGGTTAAGCTCCAAGCTGAAAAGAAAAAAGTAAAATCATACATACATAAAGTGGATGAAACAGGTGTCTATTTTCTTAATAGAAATTATAAACCAGAAGAAGAACAGTATGAATTTTATGGATTTGACGAAATAAAGTCGATTGGCATAAAAAAGAAAGGGAAGTTTCTTAAAAGTATATTGATAGGAGGATTAGTTGGTGCTAGTATTGGTGTAGCATCAGGATATATAAGTGGAGATGATCCTCCAAGGAATAGCGGCTGGTTTTGTATTTTCTGTCCAAGATCATTAACTACAGAACAAAAGGCAACAAATAGGGGAATTGGTTTCTGAATAACAGGAGCTACTATTGGAGGAATTGTAGGTGCTTTTCGAGGTCATATTTCACTAAACAAGAAGTCTCCTAAATACAAACAGGATCTCGAAAAACTGAAATCATTAAAACTCAATAGGTAAATAATGTCTGAAGGCTAGTGAAATGTTGGTTTGCCCTCCATATTTCTAACAAATGTTACAAATAACCCTCTATCTGATACATATGATCGGGTCAATATCTCCATATGTAAAGACATTTCAATTATTAAATCATCATCGATAACAGTACGAAAATGAAAAGTTTACACTCTGTTTTACTCATAACAAGCTTGTTATTAAGCCTTTCTTCTATCCATGTGAAAGCACAAACTATTGGAAAGTTTGAAGACAATAGATGGACCTATGATAGCAAAGTGTACAAGTATTCAGAACTAGAATCAATACTAGGCCAAAACAGTAAAGCAAAGACATACTATAACATTGCCCTGCAAAAAGGAAAAGCGTCAAAAGGATGGGGTTATGCAGCTGGAGGGAGTGCGGCCTTGGGTGTACTCACTTTAGTTCTAAACAAGGAACCGCAGTCTTGCCGTAGTAATGATTTTTTCTCCGTCTCTATTGGATGTGCTATTGACTCTGGAACTCAGAATATAGTGCCTGTCTTTCTGCTAGGAATAATAACACCGATAACAGGGATAATCTCATTAACATTAAATGGAAAATCCAATAAGTATAAAAAAATGTCAGTTGACAGTTTTAACGAAGATATCAGTTCTCTAAAGCCTAAAAAGCAGTCAAATCAACTCAGCTTGGTTGTGTCAGATAGAATAGGTCTACAACTTAGGTTTTGAGATGGATCTTACTTTATAATATTCTAACAATTCTTCAATAAAACTCAGATACCTATCCAACTTTATTAAATAAAAACAAAAGAAAACCATGAGAGTAATTAAATATTTTATAATAAGCTTCTTCATACTATTTGGCAGTACTCACCTTTCATCACAGATTATAGAAAAGATCACGATTAATCATTATGAGTACATGAATGAAACCTTTAAGTACGGGGAAATGGATTCCATTTTTGTGAAAAGCTCGGAAGCGAATGCTCATTTTCTGAGAGCTAAAAAGCAGTTCAAGACAAGTAAGTCACTAGGTTATATTTCACTAGCATCTTTAGGTGTAGGTGTAACCGGGATAGTTATAGCTGGCAATTCAGTTGGCTTCTTGAGTAATGATCCAGCCTTAGGTGCAGGATTAGCAATGATGGTTATAGGTGGTCTGTTTGGGGCAATTATGGGAACCAGTGGACTTATTGCTCTATCATCTGCAAAGAAGAATCAACGTCGCTCTGTTTCTATTTTCAATCAAGAACAGTCGGATCTAATACCTGAAAAAAGAAATGTAGAGCTCAATGTCATAGCGAAGAATGGAATAGGAATTCAGATGAAATTTTAAAACTCAGAAAAATGAAATATTCTAAAGCAATATTGATCTTAAGTTCTCTATCTCTGATAATGCTCATTATCCTTTCATGTGGAAAGGATTTTGAGACTTGTGACGAAACGGGATGTCCTGACGGATATAATTGTGAAGAAGATATTGTTCATGGATGGAGATGTGTTGAAGTGCCATTTGTTAAAGAAGTAAATGGTACTTTATTGAATAGAGCGGACGGAAATCCAATTTCTGATATGAGAATGGAGACATTCACATATTGCATTGACTTTTTTGGATTGAATGATTGTTCTAATCCACCACCTTCGCAATACAGTACAACTGATGATAAAGGCAATTTTATTTTTAGGAATGTTACTGGGAACAAAATCCGTTTTGCTGAAAATGCACACAGAGAAAAATATCAGCAATACTCCGTTTGGGTAGACGGCGGCGAATTAGAATCGCTTTTTAGGATTACTGGAGCAGACATTTCTTTAAATCGTGAGGTTCCACATGTATTAACTCTTGAAATTTATCCTAGGACTTACTTCAATCTTCACTTTACTAATGTGGCTCCAGCCCATGATGATATCATAGAATTTTCAATAGATAATGGTAATGTCCACCCAATAGGAGCTGATCCTACTGAGGACTACGCATACGTAGGGATTCATACTGATCAACAGATATCAGGTGAAACATATTGGGAAAATGAGATCACAATAGAATATCAGGTCACGACTGAAGACGGAATAGAAAGTTTTACCAAAAAGGTAGAATGCACACCTGGTGGGATGACAAAGATCGAGATTGAATATTAGTCAAGAAGCCAAATTAAATAGAAATGAAAACTATCAAATTATTAGGATTAACATGTTTTACATTCTTACTTATCATGACAAGCCAATCTTGTATCAAAGGGTTTGAATTTGGTGACAACAATAATGACCAAAATACTAACCCACCTAATGACTGTACTACTGGTATCATATTATCATCTCAAAAGGAAATAGATAAGTTTTCTAAAAAACATTCTGATTGTACACAGATATTCGGAAATCTGATTATTGGTCGAGATGATGTTGGAAGTTTCATTACAAATTTGGATGGGTTAAGGCAACTCACAAAAATTAATGGAGATTTGATTATGGAGCGGTGTGCCGCACTGAAAAACTTGAAAGGATTGGACAACATCACTGAAGTCTCCGGAACAGTCTTAGTCAGATCTAATGACTTTTTAGAATACATGGATGGCCTCACTAATCTTAGAAGAATAGGTAATTCTTTAGATATTAACAATAATCCTAGCCTTATAAATTTTAATGGATTGGCGAAATTAATAACATTGGGTTCTTTTTCCATTGAATCTAATCCAGCCCTGACTAGTTTATCAGGGTTACAAGGATTGATATCCATTGCTCAAGGTCTTTATATAAGAAGCTGTGATGCTCTCACTAATCTTACTGGAATGAAAAACCTTACATCATTAGGATCTTTGTCTGTTATTAACAATGAATCACTGGCTAATCTTAGTGGGTTACAGAAATTAGTTGATATAGATTATTTGTCAATAAGGAGAAATCCATCTCTTGTTAATCTTAATGGATTGCAGAATGTAAAAGCCATAGGAAGTATTGAGGTTTTTCAAAATACCGGGCTTCTTAGTTTAAATGGAATTAATAATGTATCCACTATAGAAGGAGGTATTTCGATAAGTGAAAATTCAGGTTTGGTGAGCTTGAATGGTATGGAAAGTATTAGTTCAGTTAGTGGAGGAATACGGATTAATGAAAACAAATCTTTGATTAATATAAATGGACTAAAGAACGTCATGTCTATTGGAGGATGGCTTAGGATTCGATCTAATCGTCTTCTCAAAAACTTGGAGGGCCTTGAAAATTTGACCAACATTGGAAGTGGATTGTATGGAGGTTATCTTAGGATAGAATCAAATTTGTCACTCAAGAGTGTATCGGCCCTACGTAATGTGACGTCTTTAGGGGGCAATCTAGAAGTAAAAACCAATGCATCACTTAAAAACCTTAATGGCCTAGATAACATCGAGCCATCTACTATTACTGAGTTACATATTACTAGCTCTAATAATCTCGCCGTGTGCAATGTGAAAAGTATATGTGAATATTTAAAAAGCGAAGGGAGACCAGTTACCATTGAAGGAAATGCCCTAGGATGCAACTCAAGAGAGGAGATAGAGGCAATGTGTCAATAAAATCAAAACATAAATAACATCAAACCTTTCTAATACCATATTATTAAAACTCACTCAAGGCATGAATATGAAAAATTCAAAATTACTAGTTACCACTTTATTCTTAAGCCTATGCGCATTTTCTGCAAGTACACAAACTATTGCAAAAATCGCAAAGAATAAATGGACCTATGATAGTAAAGTGTACAAATATTCAGAAATGGGGTCCATATTTAACCAAAACAGTAAAGCCAAAGCACATTATAACATTGCTCTTCAAAAAAAGAAGGCATCTAAGGCATGGGCATATACGACAGGAGCAATTGCTGGCACAGGTTTAATTCTCCTAGCCATAAACAAAGATTGTACTGGGTCATTTGATTGTTTGGATAATTCAATTAATGAAGATCTCATACCCATTGTTACGTTGGCATTGGTCATTCCGTCCGGTATTATTTCGATACTTCTAAATGGGAAGGCAGATGAACATAAACAGGAGGCTGTAGATATCTTTAACAATGAAATGTCGATTAAGATGCCTCCGAAAGAGCCTCTGAAGCTTAATATCATAGCTTCTAATGGATTGCGATTGCAGCTAAAATTTTAAATTGAGAGAAGAGATTTGAGACTCTATGCTCTTGTGGCCACGACTGTAACTTCAAGTCCAATGAATGGAGGTTACAAAAACTATGAGAAGCAGAGAGTGCAAGTGGAAAAGCATAACCAAAGAGATTAAGATAAATCAGTTTTGAAAGATGACAGAGTATTCGTTTGGTATTGAGCAAGAGTTTCAAAATCAATATTGTCACTATTGAAAATCATTTATGAATATAATTATGTTACCTTTTAGTGGAAATGCCAATATTCTAGGAAACAAACGAAAAGGAATGAATCATGCAGTACCGATTCATAGTAATGTTGCTCTTATTCAGTTCACACCTTCTTAGTCAAAACAATTTTTCTCCTGATCCTTTCATTTTCGAACAACTTCTTGAAGTCTATGATCTCAATGATCACGTCTACATTATAGAAGACCAAGAAGGCACCTTTTCTTTAGATCGGATTTTGGATCAACCCTTAGATTTTAAATTTGAAAAATTTGACAAGGAATCTCCTCTCAATGCTGAATTTGTCTACTGGCTTAGATTCCAAATTGTTAATGACTCATCATTTCACCATGAATTTGATAACTGGAAGTTGTTTTTGGAGATGCCAGATTTTGCAACAGTTTATATTCTGGATGAAGATGGTGTGGTTAAACAAGAAATTAAAAGTGGTCTGTATTACCCCTCATCAAAGAAGGATATGCCCTTTGGTAATATAGCCCAAAGAGTGAATATTTCGTTTGATGCTTCAGTACCTATTACCATTTATGTTAGATATGCAAAAAAGGACCATCATCCTCCAGCTGTGGATGTAAGTCTTCGTAAATATGACTTCTATCAATCATTAGATTTTGTAATAAATACTCGAAGAGATTGGGCTTTTTTGGGATTTGCTTTGACTATGATTCTTCTAAACCTTATTGTCTATTGGAATACACGCTACATCGCTTTTCTATATCACGGCCTTTTCATTTTGGGAACAATGATTTTCACTCTGGATTACTTTGGTGTTACAGATGATCTGCCTTTTATTAATAATCGAGCTCATTTGGTTCAGTTCGTAGATTATATTGGACTGCTGCTCATGGATGTCTGCTATTTCCAATTCATCAGACACTATTTGAACCTAAAACAACTCATGCCTCGATGGGATCGGGCTTTTGTGCTTTTTATCTACACTAAAATTATATTCTTTATAGGCCTAACTATTTTATATTACACTACGTTTAATGAACCTTTGGCTGATAAAATACTGGCCACATTTTTTGTCACTGAGTATCTATTTATTCTAATTTTCTTGTTTCCTCTTTTTATGACAAAAGAGAAGAAAGGGTTATTCATCATTGGGGGCACTTTGCTATTGTTCTTAGCTATTTCTATGAATGCTTATTCAATAATCAATTCTAGAGGTATCTGGACGTTGATGACTGAAGTAGGAATAGTAGGGGAGATATTATTTTTCACCTTAGGACTTGGATTTAGATTTAAAGAACTCAGAAATGAAGAACAAGAAGCACATAGACTCAAAGAACTGGATGAGTATAAATCTAAACTTCTCACTAACATCACTCATGAATTCAGAACTCCGTTGACAGTAATTCAAGGAGTATCAGAGTTATCAAGAGATTATCTTAAAACCAATAATGTTGCACAGTTAGAAAGTGGATTTCAGACCATAGAAAGAAACAACTCTGATCTTCTCAACTTAGTGAATCAAATGCTTGATTTAGCCAAATTAGAGAATAA
>MDSX01020016.1_pt1 | contig 12665 bp, 27 predicted proteins | sample 811141 | NCBI WGS metagenome assembly MDSX01 (sample SAMN05326642, study PRJNA326480) | marine metagenome | isolation source: seawater | place: Atlantic Ocean: South East | collected 2010
CCCGCTAGCCGCTAGCCTACGGTTACCCGCCTCGTTCGGGTAGCCGGGGGGTAGTTGCCAATGGCTACTATCATCCTGTATAATAGATACATGGCGGCAGCCATGCAATCACAAAGTTTAGGCACCTAAATCTAGGCACCTAGATTAATACCTTAAGGAGAAGCAAGTGCAGACAATAACTCACACTCCAACACCGTTGCGCCCGACGCGCAGCGCCACCGGCCACCTGGGAACGCTCATTGAGCGCCCTAACGGCACACCGACAGAGAATCTACGCGCAGCGTTCGGACTAGACATGCGATGGGAGTATCGTCAGCCACAAGACGCATACATGCACGAGGGTCGTTTCGTGTCCATGCCAGTTGTGGACGACGAGGGACAGCCAGCGTTCATCATGCCGGTTGCCATATACCCCGACGGAACGCGCAAGTCGCCAAGGAACACCGTCAGCAATTCGTACACCAACAACGAGGAACTTCTTAAGTTGTTCTCTGTTGTGCGTGACCTAGAAGACGCCGACATCGCCACCGCACAGTACGGCGGCCCGACACATAACCTGTCTCGCGCCGTCGTGCAGATGAAACTCAAAGACGACACTCTCATCAACGGTGACCGTTACGGAAACTGGATCATGTTCAGTACGTCGTTTGACGGCACGCAAAAATTCACTGTCAGCATTGGTGCTACCCGCTACTGGTGCGACAACATGCGGCAGATAATCTCTGACGAGCGTGTCCTCAGCAAGTCTCACCGCAACAGGGACGCTCGCTGGTCGGCCACCTGGCTGCGTGACGAATTGCTGGCAATCACTAATCTCACCACGGGCTACTGGAAGGCTCTGGAGAGGATGCACGAAACGCCAATAGTGTCCACTCACTACACGGCATTTCTTACCGGGGTATTCGGTGTTGCCCCCGACGACAACGATCCCAAGTTTTATGAGATTGACGGGACGTTTAACTCAACGAAATTCGACACAAGTATGAGCCGCTGGTGGAACACAACCGAAGAGTTTAAAGACACATACAACTCGGTTTCCAACCGTGACGTTCGCGGAACGATTGCAGGCTTGTATGAAGCCCGTCTCCAAATGTTGCAGTACGAGGAGACAAACAAGGGAGTAAGCAAAGACGGTGCCTTCAAGGCCATCATCGGCCACGCAGGAACTGTCCGTCAGCAAAACAAGGCGTTCAGCCTCGCTCAACGCTTAATGACCGCTGGAGTCTAGTGCCACTCCTTCACTAGACCGGCAGCGATTACCCCCCAGGCTCCCAAGGCCCTGGGGGGTTTTCGTTTGCCTAAATTTAGGTACCTAAATCGACTTCTCAAGCCGGTTTATTTCCCGGCTAAAAATTGCGTCAATATCCCTAACGTGCGACTCCCCGTACAGTTGCGCCTGATCGCGTTCACGATCCCAAGCCCTGTACGCCTTACGGATTAGCCGATTCTTCTTTCTTTCGTCCTTTACGCTGCCCACTCGCGCCGTCCTTCTCATGTCTTTGTGCTGTTCTACACGTTCGACAACGCCTTTTGCCGTCGCTCCATACGATTGTGTTCTCAGGAGTGAACTCATGCCCTTTGGGGCACTCGTTTTTCATGCGGTTGGCGTGTGCCTGCCTCGTCGTATTTTCTGAGGCTGTAACCAATTCTAGATGATTGGGATTTACGCAACGACGGTGGGTGCAGGCTTCGCCTCCGTCGCATTTTTCTTGCTCAACCGCTTCTGTGTGGCACTTGTGATCTACCTGCATACCGTCCGGTACGTCCCCTTTGTGTAGGCGGTAACTGAATTTGTGCGCCATTTCGCGTGGCTGTCCTGGCCCCTGACGATGGTGGCCGTACCCGTCTGTCGTCCCTGAGCCTTGGAACAACCAACAACCGTTCACGCTTTTGATGACTTGCCGCATGAAACGCTGAAACTCAACTTGGTTGATAGGGCGGTCTGCTTTTCGCATGGCTCACTCGCTCCGGTTTCGTGATGTTGTGATTTTGTGATGTTGTTGTTGTGCCGAATCATGTCGTTGTGCCCGATTTGACATAATGTAGTTGTAGCGTGTATAATTGATGTAACTGTCCACCAGATCGCTAGGTGTTCTATTTAGGTACCTAAATGATCTTATCACCGGAGGAATCATGTACCGCATAACAATTCACGACAAGTCTTTCTTCACGGATACTGAGGAAAGAAGCCACCATCACTTTGATACCGCTGACGCGGCGCTGCGCTTCATGGCAGCGTTGGAGTCACCTCGCAAGATGTTTGTGTCTGAGGTGTACGGCCACTACTGGTCAAAAGTTAACGATAACTGGCAATGCGCTGAGTGTGGTCAGTACGACGGCCCAAACACTCACCCCCAATGCCCCGGCAATCCGCAAGTAGGTATTGACGCGGCATACAAGCAACTTGCTGAAGACATGGAATTTGAGTCATGGAGGGATGAAAACTGATGAGGTTAGAGGCTTACTACAACTTGCACAAGAAGTGCATATCGGCGCGTCCGATTGGCGGGGATGTAAAGCATTACGAGTTTCTGTGTCTAGATGACGCAAGTTTCTCTGTGCAGCCTGCCGGTCGTAAAAAGGTGCTGAAAGAGAAAAAGAAAAACGTTCACGCTTTCGTTAGGGGAAACCTGCTTAGCGGTGGCGAACAACGCCAGCGCGATCACGACTACGACGGCGTAAACATTGACCTCAGCGTAGATCGCTTCCGTGAAGATGCGCGCTACGATGAAGTTACCTATAATCCATACAAGTACGAGTCATTTGTACGTAGACATAACGAGCAAGCAGTCCAGTACGCACCGCATGTATGGATCATTGACAAGCACATTTTCATTCCGTCCATATTCCCACCGAAGGAGGACTAGTGATAGAAGTAACTCTCCCGTATAACGGGACTAGCGGCTGGTCAGGTACGGATACCAGCAAAGAACGTGCCGTCACCGCTGATACCACGGGTGAAACTAGCAAGAGGCAGCGGGAGGCTATTGCAGTCCTGGACAGGGCGTACATGACCGGCCTGACTTGGAAAGAATTGTCCACGCTGACGGGCTGGCATCACGGTAAAGCAAGCGGCGTTCTTAGTGTCTTGCACAAGGCAAACAAGATCGCTCGCCTGACAGAAAAGCGCGACAAGTGCCGCGTATACGTCCACCTAGATCATGTAGGTGATCGTGAAACAGATAGTCAAGGCCGCAAGCACAAGTGCCCTGAGTGTGGGCACAATTTCTAGGAGGAGCAATGAAACAAGTCACCGTGTACGAAGTAGACAGCGACCGTGGAACCTACTGGGAGAGCGACCCGTTCATCCCAGAGATATGGGACACCAAGACAATGCCGTTCGGTGTTGCCGAAGGCCCCCATGCTGACGCTGTTGTAGCGAGCGCTGTTATGAAGATGGCGCGTGAGGGCTACGAGATCACTATCAAGTCACAAGAGGCTTACCTGATGTGGTTGCTTGAGAACCACGAGCCGGGAGACTGATGAGCATGTCGTCCTGGTGCAAGAAGTGGGCGGGGCAGCAGCCTGAGTGTGAACGCTGCCCTGGCCCCACTTGGGAAGTTTACGGCATACAGATGGCCTGTTCGTGCCGTTGTCACAGAAAGGAAAAGTAATGCTAGAGAAGTCTGACCCGCCGCAAGCAAAGCGGCGCAGTAAAGAGTTCTGGCGAGAAGCAGTAAAGCACCTGAAAGAAAACCCCGGCGAGTGGTTTGTTTTAGGCGAGTGGAGTAGCAGCGTTGCCGGTCAGATGAGACGCGGCGCTTACACCTCATTCGTCCCTGACGACATCGCTCCTGACAAGCGTGCTGAGTACATGAAGTACGCATGGGAATTTCATTCTGAAATGTGTGGCCCACAGAACGACAAGGGCTACCGAAACCGCGCCGTCCTGCGTGCTAGGTACATCGGTGGGTAAACGTAGAGATAGAGGAATCTCCTCTGCACGCTACTTAACTCGCGCTACTGACATACCTATGATAGAATGGAGCGGTAACGTAATAAAAGCACCAGCACCATACCGCTTTAACTTAATCGCAGACACAGTTTGGCATCGTTTTGAGAAGGCGCTGCCGGAAGGCGATGATCTTACAGCGGTAATACGTTACAACCACACCACAAACGGCGTAAATAACGCCATAGTCGGGATGAGGATGTCCGGTTTCGTCCAGTTACTACGGGCGCACGCTGACCAGATATCCTCTGAACGACCGTTCGGAAGAAAGGAATAATTATGCCTTTACCAAGGCTGCACGGAGAGTTCAACGTTGTCATGGATCCAGAAACCAAGTTCCTTGACAGCGGTAAGACGATGGTGAAGTTGCGCGTCGTCGCTAAAACACGCAAGAAGGTTGACGGCTCGTGGATTGACGGGGACTCCTCGTTCTTCAACGTAGTCGTGTGGGATCCTTTCGCCGCCAATCTCATTGAGGCTGGGGCGAGCAAGGGTGACACCGTGTTTGTTTCTGGCAAGATGCGGGAGCGTCAGTTTGAGAAAGACGGCGAGAAGCGCTCCACCGTGGAGATTAGCGTGGGTGACCAGGATGACTCCATAGGTCTGTCTAGCAGGTGGCCTCGTCGGGCTAAGAGCATGGACAACGCTCAGGCGAACATCGCTTCAGCGAAGGCGGCGCTTGGCGCTACCGACGATTGGGGTCAGGATGTCGCACCTTTCTGACAAGGCCGATATTAGCGCTGTCATAGGCCATGTTGACTTAGCGATGAAATTGCTAGAGACTCTTAACTACGAGGAGTTCGGCATGGCTGAAAGTTACTTAGGTGATGCTGCCTTTGAGTTGCACTCTTGGAAGGATAAACCTAAGTTCACCAAACGAGGGTCGTACTGCGGCCCTTAGGTACCTAAATTGGGGGGCCGGGAGTCATTGCAGGCCCCGGCCCCCCATAACGAAAGGAACACCGAATTGTCTATTGACATCATGGCAAAATACTGGCGCGACGCGCCGTATGACGGCACTCAGTTGCTTTTGCTGCTGGCGCTTGCCGACTACGCCAACGACTCTGGATACTGTTTCCCGACGCAGAAGACACTCGCTGAAAAATGTCGTTGTACTGAGCGGCACGTTAGGTCACTTATGAAAACTCTTGTGGCCGATGGCGTTGTGCGAATTATTGAGAACAGAGGCAACAACCGCTACCAGTTGCTACCCATCGGGTACTTATCCACAGGAACCCCAGTTCCACCGGAAAAGATTTCCGCAGGAACCCCAGTTCCTACTGATAGGAAGCCCAGTTCCTACGACACCGGAAATCCCCTGCCTAATAACCATCAAGAACCATCAATAACCACCAACAGGGAGCCAGCGACGTTTGATTGCTCATGGTGTGGCAGAAAAGCCATACCAGAGGGCAAGCGCTGTACCTGCTCACACGGGAGGATGAACTAATGCAAGAGTTTGAGGATGGCTTACTGAACCGCGCCTTATGGAGCCGTGACGTAGCCGAAGACGCCTTCACCAAGGTAACCGTTGATGACTTCACGCCGGGTAACTCTATGCAACTGGCTGAACTAATCACCGCTGCCGTTGACCAGGATCAGCCTGACGTTTACGTCTTCTGTCAGGTTGAGTCTGCCAAGGTGGGCAGGCCGGAACCTGCCTACGTTCAGAAGGTCTACGGTCACATATTCACAGCCGACTGGACGTACTACGCCGACAAGATCCTTGAGGCTAGCCGCTCCAGACAGGTGGAAACCGCTTTGACCCAGGCTCTCAGCGAGACTAAGAAGGGTCATACAAGCCCTGAGGCGGTCTTAGAGACACTTTCAGACCGTCTGGGTATCCTGAGTACTCCTATCGACAGAAATGACGACACGTTGGTTCTGAGCGACATTCTGGACACCCCCGAAAGGGACGACAACTGGGCGTTCCCCCGGCTCCTCATGGAGAACGAGCGCCTGATGATTACCGGCAACGAGGGCGGCGGCAAATCCATGTTCGTCTACCAGATGCTCACCGGGGCCGCGTTCGGATACGACACGCTCCACCTAGAGGGCACAGAACCCAAGCGGGTCATGTTCATAGACGTTGAGAACAACGAGATACAAACCAAACGCAACGTCGCAGACATCGTGCCGCTGCTACGCGAGGCACGCCCAGACGTAGAACCTGAGTGGCGCTGGTTCAGGCAGCGCGTCATCAACCTGCTAGACCCCGCTGAGAGAAACAACCTCATCGCCAGAGTCAGGCACTACGCGCCAGACATCCTGTACATGGGCACGGTGTACAAACTCACCGACACCGACGACAACGTTCACCGGACAGCGCGAGCGATCCAAGTGTTCGGAGACAAGGTGCGTGACCATGTTGGCTGTGCAATGGTTGTCGAACACCACGCAGGTCATGGATTCAACAACGACAGGAACAACATGCGGCCAGAGGGATCGTCGTACTTCATGCGCTGGCCTGACGCTGGATACGGACTCGCCAGGATCAAGACCAACACCGATCAGCGGATAGTAAAACTCAGTCCTTGGCGTGGCGACCGCTTCACCGGACGCGATTGGCCCGTTGCCCTACGCAGCGGAGGCGTATACCCCTGGACACCGATTAGCGCAGGCGAGTGGGAAGCCGTCTACGCAGACAAGTATGGAGACGCCTAATGAACCTTCACGGGAAATACGGTAAAGCGGCCTGCGCTGGGATCAACACGGAGATGTTCTACGAAGACCAGATCCGCACACCAAACAGCGCTCTCACACAACAGTTCCGTCAGTTGTGCGCCGGATGTGAGATACTAGAAGCCTGTGGCGAGTGGGCCATCAAGCACGAGCGGTGGGGGTTCTGGGCAGGCATGACGCCTGCTGATAGAGAACAAGTCCGTAAAAATAGAAACATAATCATTGACGATCCAAGTGACGGCTTGCAGCCCCGATTCGACAATTCGGGACAGCACACCGGGTACGGGAGACGAAATGCGTAGATTACTTCCCTTAATAACAGTAACGTCCCTACTAGTCATCGTCGCCGTGATCGCTGCCACTCCAGCGTTCGCAGGCGGCGACCCATACCATCACGCGATGTCCACTCAGCAAGTGAACATGAGCAAGCCACACAAGGGAGCGTTCTCAGATGTGATAACTGAGGCCGCTACAATCCCGAAGAAGTGGCGACCGTTCGCAGCCTGCGTAGTTGACCGTGAGAGCGGCGGCACTCTGGACAAAATCCAGTCAGGAGTCGGGGCTCGCAACCCCAGGTCGTCTGCGTCTGGACGCTGGCAGTTCCTCAACAGCAGTTGGAACAAACCTTTGCCCTACATGGTGGCGTCAAAGTTGAAAGAAACAGGCGTACCCAAGTTTGTGGCGAAAGAAGTGCGTGTCTACTTACAAAACAAACCCATCTACGAGTGGCACGGATACTGGCAAGACATAGGTTTTGTCTCCGTTGTTACTGAAGGTGGGTGGCATCATTGGAGTGGCGCGTACTGTAACGGGAAGCGACCATGAGGTAAGATGGAAGGATCCTAATTTAGAGCGGAGCCAACATGCTGCACAGAACCCCCACATCAGCCACCGTTCTGAATACGAATCGACCAGAAGAACTCATCACTTTCTTCTACGGTTTCGACGCCGAAAACGGAATGCCCCTTCTAGCGCTGTTCCATAACGGCAAGCAGTTGGGTTTCATCAGCAAGAAAGACATGATAGAAATACTGTTCGATGGTTGGGGCGATGCTGCCGACGCTATCGGTGACGACGAAATGCGCGGGCCGATAGATAATAACGAAGAGTATTATGAACTTTGGGAAGAAGACGAGTAACCGTGGCCTCACCACAAAAAAGAAAAGGAGCAAAGTATGAGTTGGATGTCTTGGTGTATCTCCGAAAAAGCGGCTACAGAGTTGATCGAACTCGCGTTGGATGGCAAGATGACCGTGGAGACATTCACGGAATTGTCCGTACACATGACGGAATCATGGGAAGAGCAAGCGACGGAAATCATCACAAAAAGCCGTTCGTTATCGAATGTAAAAACCAGCGACGCGACTGCCTACCTGACTGGATCAAGCAACTTAAAGAAGAGGCATCTAACGCTGATACAGACGTTGGAGCGGTAGTCCACAAGAAGCACGGAGTAACCGATGCAGCGGAACAGTACGCGACCATGCCGCTGTATATGCTCGTCACCTTACTGAAGGAGGCTGGTTATGCAGTTCACGAAGAAGACAGCGCAACTGATTGAGGACAGGGCCAACGGGTACTGTGAGTTCTGCATGTATCCTGCAACAGAAGAAATGCAGATACACCACCGCAGGCCACGAGGCATGGGCGGGAGTAAGGATCCCGTCACAGCGTCAGCAGCAAACGGAGTGTGGGTTCACTACCAATGCCACCGGGCCATAGAAGAAAACCGACAGCACGCACTAGCAACCGGGTACATAGTGCATCAGCACAGAGATCCCAGAGAGATTCCGGTAATGATGCCTCAGGTCACCGCGTTTGGGATGCTCCTGGATGACGAAGGGGAATATGAGCCGCTTCAGGAGCCTTACGCTGCCTCTCGTAGCCGACCCTAGACAGCGCCATGTTTACCGCAGCGTCACTAATAAGAAGTAACTCACCGATCTCTTCCGCAGGAACGCCCCCCTTGGTCATATCAACGATGGCGTCATTGCGGATCTGATACAACATTTCAGGGAGGTCACTAATCATTGTCTGCATAGCGTGAGCCCTGTCAGCAGGAGATAGGAGGTCGAACTGCGAAAGAAAATCAGCAACAACAGACGCTACATCACCCGCGTCTAGTCTGATTTGACTAAAGCCCATAGCGGTCACTATACTAGACATATCACCAACACCTTTAGGAGAAGTAATGAACGAGAAGCAACGCGAGCAACTGCTCAAGCCAATCAACGAGTCACGGATCGCGCAACGCAAAGGTGGCGGCGGCAAGATGCTGTCGTACCTGGAAGCGTGGGATGTCAAAGCCCACATGATCCGCGTGTTCGGTTTCGCCAAATGGTCGTGGCATGTGACCAGCGCAGAACTTGTCTTTGAGGAAGAGAAAGACGGCAAGTGGAGCGTCGGATACAAGGTGCTTGGCACGCTATCAGTTAGCGATTCGATCTACAGCGAGGCTGCTGTCGGCGCTAGCACCCTGTCACAGCGTGGAGAAGCGCACGACATGGCTATCAAGACTGCTGAGAGCGATGCGTTCAAGCGTGCCGCTATCAACCTGGGCGACCAGTTCGGACTGTCGCTCTACAACAACGGATCCACGAGGCCCGTTGTCACCACAACCCTTGACTGATTTAGGTGCCTAAATTTAGGCACCTAAATCACGCACCCGCTATGTCATGGTTAGCGGATTTGGACGGAGCGTGGCCCCGGCTCCAGCGAACACGGGGCACTCACCCACCAGGAGGAAACAATGAACATCGCTGAACAAGTAAAAGCGGCACTCAACAATCAAGACCACTATTCACCACGCGCAATACAATCCCGTGAGGGAATCCTAGGCCCGTCAGACATAGGTTTCTGCCGACAGAAAGCAACGCTCACATCCAAGGGGACGCAGGCGACAGACGTTGTGCCAATGTGGGCTGCCCAAATAGGTACAGCCATGCACAACTACGTTGAGGCAGCGCTGCACGATGTGTACCCGTCATGGAAGTTGGGAAGCATCCACGATATGTACGTCAGAGCCACACTCCCTAGTGGTGCGGAAATAGGTGGGCACCCAGATATTGTGATTGCTGACGAGAAAACCATCATCGACATCAAGACCGTCAACGGATTCTCATGGGTGCGTCGCGCTGGCGTAAGCGACAGCCACAAGTACCAGAGACACCTGTACGCGCTGGGCATGATCCAACAGTACGGTTGGGATCCCGCTGAGACAAAGGTGGGCAATCTGTACATGGATCGCAGCGGAGCAGAGGACGACTTCATCCTAGAGATGGAGCCGTTCGATCCGTCTCTCACGTATGAGATAGACAACTGGGTGCAGGACGTTATCTACGCGGTAGAACATGGCGAGGACGCTAGCCGCGACATAGCAGCACCCGTCTGCGAGCGCATATGTTCCTTCTACACCGTTTGCCGTGGAGGGTTAGAGACAAGCGAGGAAGAGAACTACACAGAAGATGGGCTCGTCCAGGCCGTCGCCGCATACGTAGACGCTAGAGCAGCGGAGAAGGAAGCCAAGGCCCTCAAGACTGAAGCCCAGTCTCGCTTGCGAGGCGTGAACGGAACCGTGGGTGAGCATCAGGTACGATGGACAACTATGCAACCAAGCGGCAATCTCCGCATGGATGTACGGAAGGCTAGATAGGCTGCCGGGAGTGGTGACCCGGCATCCAGGGGCTTAGTCCCCTGATGAGGCCCCCCAGTTCCCTCCTTGCTGGGGGGCCGACCTTCCACAAGATTGTGATAAAGTGCCCATGTGTGCGCCACTCCCAACACATAAGGGGCCAGCATGATTGTGTTAATACCAGATCTACAAATACCGCTGCACGATAAACAGTTCGTCAATGCTCTCTGTCAGTTCACGGCAGACCATAAGAAACGGATCACCCGCGTAGTAACAATGGGAGATGAGTTAGACTTTACTAGTATGGGTAAGTGGTCTGAATCAACGCCACTCGCCTACACAAGGAAACTAGGCAGCGAGCGCGACCAATGGATCAAGATCGCTGAAGACCTACAGGTGACAGATACCATCAGATCCAACCACACAGATCGTTTAGCAGCAGGAATCATGCGCCGCCTACCCGGCCTGCTAGACGTACCAGAGTTTGAGTTACCCAACTTCATGGGGCTACCAGAACTAGACATCAACTGGCACCCCCAAGGGCTACGCCTAGCAGACTGGATTCTCCTACACGGGGACGAGGCAGGAACGTCACAGATAGCAGGGACTACCTCGCGGAACCTATGCACCAAGACTGGGCTAAACGTAGCCTGCGGTCACGTACACCGCGCTGGCATAGTCCCCCACACGACAAGCATCAACGGCAGGCTCACCCGCACGCTATGGGGAATGGAAGTCGGTCACGCAATGGACTACAAGAAAGTCACGTACCTCAAGACAATGAACTGGCAGCAAGCGTTCGGTGTCCTCCACCCCAACGGTAGGACATACAGCCCACAACTAGTTCCTGTAGTCAACAAGTCCTTCATCTTTGAGGAGAAGGAATACAAGTGGCGCTAGGAAAGACAGTTACTTCTAGGGTTATATACGGCGACCTAAGGGTAGAACTTACCGCTGAACAGGCGTCTTGGAACCCAGACGTAGTTGATGACATGGTTTCCAGAGTAAGCCGACTGTGGAAAGAGTCTTTGCAAGCGATGGTAGATACAGGAACCTGGGAGGAGGTGCTAGACGCAGATGAGGACGAGTAAAGAACTCATAGCGGAGCGCAACAACTACGGTGACCCGCGAGAGAACCACCAGCGGATAGCACGCATGTGGAGCGCATGGCTAGATAAGAGGATCAGCGCTTACGAGGTGGCCGTAATGATGAGCATGGTCAAACTTTCACGCATGAAAGGTGACCCTTCACACGACGACAACTACGATGATGCTGTAGCATACTTACAGATAGCGCAGCAGATAGTGGATCAAGACATCAGCGAGTCACTATTTGAGGCGCTGTACGGGGCGGGAACAGTATCGACTGACGACTAAGACCCCACGAGGGTACTCGTCAGCACCAGGGTGCAAATCCCTGCCGCTCCACATGGTAGAAACATACGCATCATCCTGGCTGTTCTACGCTGTAGTAATGGTACTTATAACCGGGTTCGCAGTCGCATGGGCACTCGTCATGTACCTCAACGAGCGATGTACCCTTCTTCACAAGTTGCAAGAGGAGCGCCGTCGCAGCAGTTATGCTTCGCCCCGCAATGATGACAACGCCATCGGCTAGCAATCGGATCGAATCTTTCCCCACAAAAATCACAATCCATCACTTCCTCTGACCGCACTCTTCACAGATAGCCATGCCCCGCCACCAACTCCACTCATGGTTACAAGTATTAGCCATTACGCCACCACGCAAACCCGTTCTTAAAGTCTAACTGCGCAGTGATGTAAGGGATGTACCCGTTCCCCTTGCGCCGCAATCCCCAAAGCGAGAACGTCACTTGTTCTGCTTGCCCTGAACCTTAGGCGGCGGGACTTTCTGCGTTTTACATCCACAAGTAATACACATAACTACACCCCCTATCGAACCCGAAAACGTCTAGTCTTTTTAGCGATCTTCTTAGGCTGCTTACTGACCTGCTTCCCCTCAGCAGAAGCCTTACGCTTTGCTCGTGTTGTAGAAGCGTACTCCTTGCTGCTCAAAGACTTAATCGCCTTCTCTGGCAGATACCGTTCGCCCGTAGCCTTCGATCCTTGTGTAGATGGCTTACCTGATTTAGTGCGCCACTTCTGCTTAGTCCAACGGTTTAAAGACTTCTGAGGCTCTTTCACGACGTGTAACCCCCGCCAGCGTCCTTGTAAGCCTTCGCCAACATTTGAGCCTTGCGAGCAGACCATTGACCGGGATCGCCCCCCTTACTGCCAGCCTTAATCTGCTCAAACAATCGCTTACGCAGGGCAGGCTTCGTGTAGTTACCAGCCTCATTTACGCGAGACTTCTTCACCTTTGCTGGCGCTTTCGCCTTAGCAGACTTGCCTTTCACTTTGCATCACTCCACACTTTAA
>MDSX01031127.1_pt1:0-10000 | contig 12662 bp, 9 predicted proteins | sample 811141 | NCBI WGS metagenome assembly MDSX01 (sample SAMN05326642, study PRJNA326480) | marine metagenome | isolation source: seawater | place: Atlantic Ocean: South East | collected 2010
ATGGCACCCCCCCCGCCGATTATTTGGGAGAGAATGTTGTGATCGTCAGTGTATCCGATGGTTTCAACCCTCCAGTGCAGGCTCGTATGGAGCTCAATGTTGAGCCAGCACCCTAAGCTTAATTCGCTAACGAAATGCACATGCGAATCATTCTAATTTTGGCCCTTAGTGGCTTGGCTTGCCTGACGGTCGCCGCCAATGATCCGCGACCTAATGTTATCCTGGTAATGGCGGATGACTTGGGGCAGGAGTGTATCGAAAATTATGGAGGTGAGTCTTACCATACCCCCCGCCTCAGCCAATTGGCGCAAGAGGGTGTGTGGTTTTCCAACGCCCACTCTCAGCCGATTTGCACGCCTTCGCGAGTGCAGATCATGACGGGCAAATATAATGTGCGTAATTACATCCGCTTCGCGACACTAGATCGTAGTCAGGATACCTTCGGACATGCATTCAGAAATGCCGGATACCACACTGCGATTGTCGGGAAATGGCAACTGGGGGGTAATAGAGAAACCATCCATGAGTTCGGCTTCGACGAACATTGCCTTTGGAACATCCGCGGCGCACAAAACGAGCGCTATGTCAGTCCGACACTTTTGACTAATGGCAAGACGGAGGATTTTCGCGGACAATATGGCCCTGACCTGCAGCAGGCATTTGCCAAGGATTTCATCAGCCGCCATCAGGATGAGCCGTTCTTCCTCTATTATCCAGTAACCTTGCCGCATTACCCCTTCCAGCCCACTCCAGATTCGCCAGACTGGGATCCGGATCGTGACCCATGGTTCAACGACACTCGCTATTTTGGTGATATGGTCACTTACCTGGACAAACTCGTCGGCGAACTAGTCGATTTTGTTAGGGACGAAGGTCTTGCAGATAATACCCTAGTTATTTTTACCTCGGACAACGGCACCGACCACAGGATCATCAGCTTACAGGGTGGCGTATCAGTAAAGGGTGCGAAGGGTAAGATGACAGTGGACGCAACGCATGTGCCGTTCTTTGCGATCTGGCCTGGCACCGTGCCCGCGGGGCTCCGAGTGGAGGGCTTAATTGATTTCAGTGATGTCTATGCCACCCTAATCGATTTGGCGGGTATTTCTATTGACCCAAATGAGGACGCGGAAAAAGACGGCATCAGTTTTCTACCCCTACTCAAAGGTGAGCCCACTGCGACGCGCGACCATAGCTTTTGCTGGTATATGGAGCGCACCGACATGACGGACATCAAAACCTTTGTCCAGAATACCCACTACAAATTACACTCCGACGGACGCTTCATCAATAAGGCCGAAGACCGCTTCGAGCAGCACCCCTTATCCGCGGCGGCAATGTCTGAGCAAGACCATGCCCTCAAAGGGCAATTTTCTCAATGGATGTCGCAGTATGATGCCCTCCGCCCTGAACGGATTCCCTACAACAACGGCCAGCTTGTTGCGATTCCCGGTAAGGTGGAAGTCGAGTGCTACGATTACGGTTATCCCGGCGCCACTTACCATGACACGACTGAGGGGAACTCAGGCAAGGGATTCTACCGCTCTGATGATGTGGATATTGTTTCAAAGAAGGGGCGACATCGTGTGACTAATACGGAGGCGGGAGAATGGTTGGAATATTCGGTCGATATTAAGCAGACTGGCACTTATATGATCTCAGTCACTTATGCAGGCACTCGTGCGGGTGCTATTCGTATTGAACGCTCAGGGCAGAGCTTGACAGATTTGATCGCACTTAAACCGACAGGAGCGATGGATCGCTATGAATCGCTTAGAGCAGGTGGCGTCCACCTAGAGGCGGGAAGACAGGTGCTCCGACTCCACATTGAACAAGGAGGCATGCATCTCGACCATTTTACGATTAGATCGAATTAAAAAAGTAGCGACCTCTGCCTGGCTTTCCGATTCGTGGTGCAAGATTACTCTCTAGTAAGTCCGAGATAATAAAATCATATTTTGAATAAATGGGCACTATGAGTTTCATTATACGGTATTTTTAGCTCACAAGTTATCATGGACGGATACCTATGAGTGCATTATTTTATACCATCCTACACAATTATTATCCCTACAAAATGTCTACAAAACGCATGCGCAGCCATTCCAAGGCACTTGTTCTCTCCATTTTGCTCTGCAGCTTTTTAAGTGTATCGGTCTTGAGCGCTGAAGATGCGGACAAACCCAATGTGTTGTTAATTATTGTCGATGATTTGCGTCCGGAGTTGGGCTGTTATGGCAATGATGTGATCATTACGCCGAATATAGATCGCTTGGCACAATCAGGCACTTTGTTTGAACAAGCTTATTGTCAGGTGCCTGTCTGCGGAGCATCGCGAGCGAGCTTTATGACCGGCCTCTATCCAACCCCAGAGAGGTTCGTGCGCTATTACGCTCGAGCCGATGAGGATGCGCCAGGAATTCCCGACATTCCTGCATGGTTTAAGCAGAATGATTACACCACGCTTTCTAGCGGTAAGATTTATCATCATAAGAATGATAATCTGGCATCATGGGATGAGGTGTATCGACCAAATGACTTTAGGGAGTACTTACTACCTGAAAACCAAGGGCTGGAGCATAATCAACAAGTTGCTTGGGAGGATGCAGATGTCCCAGACGTAGGCTATGCGACAGGCCGATTGGCAGAGAAAGTGATTGTTGATCTAGCGCGTGCCAAAAAAGAGGGCACCCCGTTTTTCATCACAGCTGGTTTCTCGAAGCCACATTTGCCGTTTAATGCGCCTAAAAAGTATTGGGATATGTATGAACGGGCTGATTTTGAGTTAGCGTCTAATCCTTACAAACCCGTTGGTGCGCCACGCAACGCTATGCATAGTTGGAATGAATTACGTAATGGCTATGGCGGGATGCCCAATGTAGGTAATATGCCTGAGGAGACGGCGCGCACTTTGATACATGGCTACCATGCCTCGACAACATACACAGATGCAATGGTGGGACGTTTGTTAGATACTTTAGTAGAGCTAGAGTTTACTGGTAATACTATCGTAATATTGATGGGGGATCACGGTTGGCAACTAGGGGAACATTCCTTGTGGTGTAAGCACGCCAACTTCAAGACTTCGCTGCATACTCCACTTATGGTCTATGCGCCCGGGCTAAAGGGAGGACAGCGCGTTGAGGGCTTAGTCGAGTTTGTCGACCTGTATCCCACATTGTGTGAGCTAGCAGGATTGAATCTACCCGAACACATTCAAGGTAAGAGTCTGCTGCCCTTACTGAAGGACCCAAGCGGCGAAGGTAAAGATGCTGTTTTCAGTCGTTTTCATTCCGGGGAGTCGGTTAAGGTGCAGCGCTATATGTATACTGAATGGAAGGATGGCGCTCGTATGCTCTATGATCACCAGAAAGATCCGGACGAAAATACCAACATTTCAGAAAACCCAGAAAATAAAGTGATCATTGATAAAATGTGCTCACTGTTGAACACCCATCGAGATCAATTATAATGAAGATGTATCAGAAAATAACAGGGGCATTGGGCCTTACTTACGCATGTGCCGCACTTTCGGCTTGTGCTGAAGCGACCCTTAAAGACAGCTACGCTGACGAATTCTTAATTGGGACAATTATGCCAGGCGGGTTGGACCCAGATGCGACTTTCACTGATGATCCTACCGAGCTCGGAGTCGTGACGCGTGACTTCAATGCATTGACTGCAGAAAATTGCATGAAGCCTATGTTCATGCAGCCTAATGAAGGGGAATATTTCTTTAAGGCGAGTGACTATTGTGTCGATTTTGCAGAAGCAAATTCGATGGCCTTAGTTGGGCACACCTTAGTCTGGCATGCAATGACGGCAGACTGGTTTTTTAAAGATGAAGCAGGGCAGCTACCAAGTCGTGAGCTTATGCTAGAGCGGATGCGGACACATATTGATACCGTAGTCGGTCGCTATAAAGGGCGCATCCCCTATTGGGACGTAGTAAATGAAGCAGTTCTGTATCAGGGCGCGGGCAACTCAGCGGTATTTAGAGAATCCCCTTGGTTTAAAGCGATCGGCGAAGATTATATAGAGCTCGCGTTTCGCCATACACATGCGGTCGATCCAGATGCAAAGTTGTATTATAACGACTATAACATGGTCAAAAAAGAGAAGGTCGACTTTGTGCTGGAGATGGTTTCTGGAATGCGGGCAAAAGGAGTGCCCATCCACGGCGTGGGCATGCAGGGGCATTGGATGTTAGAATGGCCTTCCTTATCTGACATTGAATATGCATTACGCACGTTTGCAGATGCAGGTATACCAGTCAGCATCACAGAGTTGGATATTACGGTGTTGCCTGATCCTCCCTCGCATAGCGGAGCTAATGTTACAGATGACGTGGAGTATGCGGAAAAGTATAACCCATATAGCCAGTCAATTCCTGACGAAGTCTTACAGGAACAAGCAGATCGCTATCAAGAAATTTTTGGGCTATTCCTAAAATACAAATCAAATATTGAGCGAGTGAGTTTTTGGGGCACTTCGGATTCGCAATCCTGGAAGAACAGCTACCCGATGAAAGGTCGGACCGATTACCCCTTAATCTTTGACCGTAAATTTAATGCCAAACCCGCCTACCACTCTTTACTGAAACTTTCTAATGAGCACTAAGTATACAAAACTTTGCTCATTACTAAGTATCTACGTTTTTTCGGCTGCGGTATTTACGGCCCCAGTTTTACTTGGGGCTCAAAATACACCAAACATTTTGATCATTGTTTGTGATGACCTCAATGACTCGATTGCCGGTATGGGGGGGCACCCGCAAGCGAAGACGCCAAACATCGACCGCTTGGCAGCGCGTGGAGTCACCTTCATGAACGCTGCTTCAAATGTACCTTTGTGTGGTCCTTCACGTGCGAGTATGTGGAGTGGCTTACTGCCGACGACAACGGGTTACTATGGCTATAGTCAACAGGTCAATCATTGGCAGCGAAACCCTGTATTATCCGAGTCCAGCTCTCTGTTTGAGGTTTTCACGGAAAACGGATATCGGAATTTTGCCACTGGGAAAATTCACCACAATGGGCACGAGGTGCTCGAGATATTTGAAAATCCGGATGGTTATCCCGGCTATGGCACAAGCCCAAATTTTGGGCCGATCCCCAATGACGGGAAGCCCGCGAATAAAAAACACGGAGTTCTCCCTCCCTGGATGCCCGATGGTGTTCGAGCAAATGGTAGCTGGGGGGATGGTTTTGGTCCCATGCAAGATCTAAAGCAGTATGGTGATGAATATGGGTGGACTTTATTTCACTCTGGCGAGGAATGGGAATACAGGGAAGGACACAATCGGGATCTCATGCCAGATGAATTGTGCGCACAGGATGCTGTGCGCTTTTTGAAAGAAAAACACGCCAAGCCATTCATACTTACAGTTGGTTTTAGCCGGCCGCATTCGCCCTGGTATGCGCCGCAGGAGTTTTTTGATAAGTTCCCCTTAGAATCTCTTGAACTCACGCCATTACTTGAAGGAGACGCGGATGACGTGTCGAAGATCTTGTCCGTTGAGCAGGACATTGCTCAGCCCTGGGGTTGGTCAAAATATAAAAAGATCATTAATAATGGTGGTGACCAGCAGTTGTTAAAGTGGACGCAGGCATACCTCGCATGTGTCTCCTTTGTAGACCATTTAGTGGGAGAAGTTTTAGGCGTGCTTGAATCGAGTGAGTATGCGGAGAACACCATTGTTATATTCACTGGTGATCATGGCTATCATATGGGCGAGAAAGATTATTTGTTTAAATATTCTCCATGGGAAGAAAGTGTGCGTGTGCCCCTCATTTTGGCGGGTCCTGGCATTGCCGAGGGTACGAACAGTCGCACGCCAGTATCGCTCGTCGATCTATACCCGACTTGTATTGATTTTGCTGCAATGCAAGCGCCCCATGATCTAGATGGGCACAGTTTACGTGGATTACTTAAAGATCCGCAGGCAGGCACATGGGATGGTCCAGACTTCAGCCTGAGTGCTTGTGCTTCAAAGGTGAAAGTAGAAAAAAATGAGCCAGCTAAGGCAGTCGATCAGCATTTCAGCATTCGGACTGAGCGATATCGCTACATCCACTGCCGCAACGGCGAAGAAGAATTGTATGATCATCTGCAAGATCCAAACGAATGGAAGAACCAGGCTAATAATCCTGAGTATCAGTTCGTGATCCGCGCAATGCGGTCTCGTCTACGAACCGCTACAGATATTGGTATTTAATTTGCGGCCAACACACATGGCCATCATGAATAAAAACGATTAATAAAAACAAAATTATGAAAACTTTTTCTTTAAAATCCAAAACCCTTGCCCTGTCTCTTTTGGCGTCGACTAGTTTATTTGCCGCTGAAGCGGTTAATTTTAATGCGAATGCCGTCACGAAGGCACTCTACAGGGACATGGCTGTTCATTTCCTTGACTCAGTCCCCACCATATCTTCGAACACTAGTCAGGGATATACAGGGCAGCCTGTGTATTGTGCATTTCAGCCCTCAGGTGAATGTCTGCTGTCTGCCGGCGAGTATGATGATGCCGGCTTGAAGATCCGTTGGAATAACAATACGGGATCTCCCGGTGACCATGCCTCTGCATTGTTTTTGTTTAAAAAGGCAAATTTCTTGAACGGTTTAAATGCAGGATCAGTCGCCTTGTCAGATGGCAATGATACTGTAAGCTTATTGTTTGCTTACATAAACCCAGGAAAGGCAGGTCCAAATCAGCCAGTAGCTGCAGCTAGCTTGCGCTTGGTGATTAAGGATGACCGTGGCTATCACATATCAAAGGATTTTCCTATTGGATCGGCTGGTGAACTTAGTATTAAAGCCACCCAACAAGTCTATTATCAATATAACCCTGCATCTCATACAATCAATGAAGCAGGCACAACTGGAGAAGCATCTGTCCCATCATTCGAAAATATTGAATTTATGGGCTTTCGGATCGACGCAGTTCGAGGTAGCAGAATCACAGGAGGCGCTAATGTCGGGGTCGTAGAGTTTTCTGTGACTGCGACTAATCAGTAGTGATCTTGAGTAACACTAAAACGCTTGGTCCATAATTTTCCCATAATGATAAACACACACAATACCCCATATCGTATTTCCTGTTCACGAGGATTTACACTCATTGAACTACTCACGGTCATCGCGATCATCGCGATTTTGTCTGCTATATTGATTCCTTCTATCAGTAGCGTTCGTGAGCGTGCAAGAGAGACTTCGAAACTATCAAATTATAGGCAGATGTATATTGCCAATACAATGTACGCTTCAGATAACGATGGATTTTCAGTCATATCTAAAGACAACAGGGATCCTGAATATATGACGACGCCATATCCGAAAGACGCAAGTGGTAAACCCCACTGGCAGTCGATCTTGGCTTCCTACTTGGGTTTTTCTTTGGAAGATATTAATGATGTGCGTAAGCAAGAATTTTTTATAAACCCATATTACGAGGGCTATAACCCCGAGCGGGCGTGGGAATCTGGTATGGGAATTAACAACAAGCTGCGGACACCTGAGCAGAATAATTTTAATAATGCTTACTGGGGTGACGGAAGTAATTACGATTCTAGCAAAGCCGGACCTACGCTTTTATCGACTATCACTTTTCCTGAGTATCGTATATTTGTTGGGGATACTCCCAAGCAGTGGCTCATCAATAGAGTAGACCATATTAATACTACGCAGCACGACGGGAAAGGAATGTTCGTGCTATTCGACGGAAGCGTAGTCTTCTATGACCAAGCAGAGGCGGAGCTCGCATTTAGTGATCCATTTAAGCTGCGAGGGCGCTGATTCTTTTACCTCAGTGTGTAAGCTAACCGTACCGCGCGTGCATCAATGCAAGAGGGAAGTGCTTACCCGGGCAGACGGTTTGCTCGCCCTTGAGTTCGCGGTGGCCCGCGAAATGGACCTTCTTGCCCAAGGCGACTCCTTGGAGCCAATCCATCAGCTGAGTAAACGCGGCGAGCTGCTTTTTACTAGGATGCGTCTTCTCAAAGTTACCAATCAGGCAGATACCAATGGCTGTTTGGTTGATTAGATGGTTTTTAACGTGCCCGCCAAGTTGCTGCTTCTGCCAGCGCGGCCCAATTTCAATTTCGCCGTCCCCAGAGTCCAAGCCGTTGCCGATTAGAAAGTGATAGGCGAGACCATTTTGCATCCCTCGGAGACGGTGTGCGGCATCGTATTTTTCGACATTGCCATATTTAATAGCGCTGTGGTGGACGACGATGCGTTGCCATTTGTCGCGCTGCACCTTGATACCTGCAGTGCCTGCGCGAACTTGCGCTAGGAAGTCGGCTGCCGGGGCAGCTTGTGTGAATGCATTCCCTGGGATCCGTAAATTTTGACCAACGAGGATGAGGTCGCGGCTTAGGTTGTTCGCGGCTTTGAGTTCGCGAATACTGATGGCATGGCACTGCGCGATCTTGCCAAGGGTGTCACCCTTGACTACAATATAGGTGCTCATTGCGATGTGGCTAGGCGCCGCAATGTTAGTATTACCGCCTACTGGAATCGTGAGCTTTTGTCCGACTTGGATAAGGTCGCTCCTTAGATTGTTTGCGCGCTTAAGCTCGCTGATAGAGGTATTCAGATTAGGTGCAATTTTCCCGAGTGTATCGCCTTTTCTCACCTGATAGGTGGTTCCTTGTGCCCATAGTGATGGGGAGAGTAGCATGCCCCCTGCGGTTGCAAGGAGTGCGGATCGAGTAAACTGTCTGCGGGTGCTGTGCATGCGATTGATACGAGGGCTCGCTAGGTAGGTTTAATTGATAGTGTCCTTGTAGCAGGCGCGGATTGGCGCGATTTACTTTCGATGAATTGAATAACGCATCCCGAAATATGAGGTCAATACGCTTCTTAGAGAAGAATGTTGCGATCGTTCTTTCATTTAACGGGTGCTGATATTTGTGATGCTTATTTGTTCTAATAATGGTGTCGTATTTCAATGCCTCGAAGCTCGCCAAATCGAGATTATACCTTTTCAGTGCGTGCATACTATGAAATCCCTTCGACATTTCTCATTGGGCGAGCCCTGTCCCGCGAGCCCACATGCTGTGGTCAGTTGTCTACCAACGATGGCTGATGTGCATGCTTATGAGCAGCATGACCCGCGCGTAGTTAAAGCGCTAGAGTCGGGTTACCCTCGATTTGTGGAGCATACTTTCATCAAGGAGCTAATATGCTTTTACCTTAACCGTGCGGGTCTTGAGGGCCGCGGCGCGGTCTTGATTCCGGGTCGCCGAGCGACGCAGGACTTGGTCGATCATATCGAAAAAGGAATATCGACGCTGAAGGTTGAGGACGCCTTATTTTTAGTTTATTATGATAAAAGCGATGAAAAGCTAAGTCACCTCGTTCGAAAGTTCGTGCAGCATACGGGCTGTGGCATCTCTTCACGGCAAGCCGAAGATATCACTCTGGGGCACGGCCTGCGTGATGCGATTTTTGAGGAGGCTTCTATCAATCTGGCGGCGCAAAATAAAGTGGAATCGGATTTGGCTGCGTTGATAGGTTGTGAAACGAAAGATGTTCTGGTTTGCGCCTGCGGGATGAATGCTTTTTACGCGGGCTTTCGGGCTGTCCAAGAAGCACAGTTAGCTAAAGGGCGCACCAAGTGGCTTCAGTTGGGCTGGCTCTATCTGGACTCAGGCTGTGTGCTGAAAGAATTTTTGTCTGAATCTGAGGTGCTTGAGTGTTGTTATAATGCGACGGACACAGAGTCATTGATCGAAAAGATTGAGTCCTTAGGAGATGCGCTGGCTTGTGTCGTCGTTGAATGCCCGACCAATCCCTTAGTGCAAGTCTCTGATCTTGGGCGAATTGCAGAAGTGGTGCGCCGTTGTGGCGGGGTGTTGATGGTCGATCCGACGATTGGCTCAATCTATAATGTCGATGTGTTAGCACATGCCGATATCTTGGTCACGAGCTTAACTAAATATGCGGCCTGTGAGGCTGATGTGATGATTGGTGCCCTTGCGATTAACCCTAGTTC
>MDSX01028577.1_pt1 | contig 12655 bp, 4 predicted proteins | sample 811141 | NCBI WGS metagenome assembly MDSX01 (sample SAMN05326642, study PRJNA326480) | marine metagenome | isolation source: seawater | place: Atlantic Ocean: South East | collected 2010
GACCAATTAAATACGACTCTATCGTGGATGATATCATCAACAAACAAAGCTGTTGGTGTAATGTCGCAAGGATTTTCGGCATATACACATGAGTTATCATTAACGGTTGCTTCTGAATTATAGTTTGTAGCGGTAGGATCAGTACATCCTTCAACGTCTGCAGCAGGGCCGTTAATTGTAATATTTAATTGTGATTGACAGCCAGATGTTAAATCATTGACAGTTAATACATAATCACCAGCACAAAGTGCAAATGGATTTTGAGGTATTCCATTGTTATCAACAACGAAGTAATCGTAGTTTCCTGAACCGCCTTGACCACCTGCAGAAATGTATCCGTTACAAACGCCGTCAGTATCATCTTGTGTTCCAAACAAAATAGCTTCAAATGAATTACAATAGGTGCAGCTACCGTCATCTTCTGTGGCATTTGCATTGTAGTTATCGGCTACAGGATCTGTACAGCCTGGGCTTGCACAACTACCATCGTCTTCTAAAGCCATTTCATTGTAGTTTGCAGAGGAAGGATCAGTACATCCATAGTATATACTTCCTGGACACAACTCACATGAATTGAAACACACAGGGTATAAGTCAGTATTTTCAGTTACAACTAATCCTCTATAACCATTTAAGCCTTCACAGTCTAATCCACTAAGGTTTTCAAGATTATCAAAACCTCCATTGACAAATTTATATATGTAATCGACGTTTGCAGTAAGAGTAATTGTAGTTTGGTAAATACCATTACCCATGTCTGTCATTGGGTTTTGTGAGAAATTATAAGCGTTGAAACTACCCATTACAAAAACACCATTTTCAGAAACAACCTCACTACTCATATCAACAGTAAACGTAACTAGTGCAGATTGGTTTACACAAGGGTCGCATGATGAATAGCAACTAGTACCAAAGTCATTAGTTGGAATAGCTTGAATAGAATCATATCTATTATAGTATAAAAATGTAGAATCTTCAGCAGAAGGTGTTCCTAAAACACATGTTGATGAAGAGTCAAAAACTTCTTGATCTCCCCATCCATCAAGTGTAAATAGATATTCAATAGGGCCAGTAGTTAGAGGAATTGTTGTCGTGTAGATGTTATCACCATCTTCGTCAAATAATTCGTTACATGCACCGCACCATCCGTTGAACGTACCGTTCACATTAACTGTTTGGAATGAGTTAGGGCTAATACCTGTCATATCAACAGAAAATACAACATCATATAAACAACCACCCACATCAACAGTAGCATTTTCATCGTAGTTAGATGCACTAGGGTCTGTACAACCCTCAAAACCTTCACCACAATCTAGACAGCTTGCGAAACAAACTACAGGCAGAATAGTATCATTTGTTGATGTTTCTAACACTCTTGTTGGATTGAATTCTCCAGTGAAATCAACAGCAACACAAGAGCCTACAGAAGAAAGCACTTCGATTTCATCATTAATAATATATAAGAAATTGCTTGCTGCATTTGCTGGTAACGATATTGAAATTGACCATATATCACCACCGTCTTCGTTATTTAGACTTAATGTTTCGCCTGGCCCCCAACCTATAAATGAACCTTGCACCTCCACTGTTTCAACAGGGTTTGGGTACTCGGCAGTATTTACAGAAAGGGTTACGTTTACTGGAGGAGAAGGACATACTTCATCACAACTAGCAAAGCAAAAATTAAATACATTATTATCCTCTGAAACAAGGATTCTACGGTCTCCGTTATCCCAAAAGCCACAACCAAGACCTGAGAAATTAGGCTCCCAAGCACCTTCGATAGCGCCCCAGTCGTTGAAGAATCCGTTTCTAAATTTCCAATAGAAAAAGGAGTTGTTTTCTAGAGGGATAGTTACTTCCCATATATTATCGTTATCTTCATCACTCATAGCAATACCTGGAGGGGTTCCGCCAGAAATCCCAGCAGCAGTGTAGCCAAGGGCTGAGTTTGCAGATACTTGCCAAGGACCACCAGCCATATAAACACCTGTTTGGTTTACATCTTGGTCTTGCATATTTACTCGGAATGTTACTTCAACAGGGTTTTCTGGTGTTTGTAAATCGTTGGTCATTTCAACAATTACAGTACCTGTCATCCCATTTGCAGCATGATTGCCAATTGAACAATCGTAGTTGTATTCACCAGGAATAGTAAAAACATGAGAATAAATTAAAGCGCCTACTGTTCCTGTAGCAGAAGAAGAAAATGACTCAGGATTATTGTAGTCCTCACCAGTGAGAGTGTTAATTTCTGCATTTACATTATGAAAACCACCGTCGTTGTACCAGTTAACCGTATCGCCAAGGTTGATGGTTAATACAGATGGAGAATAATAATATCCGCCAGAGTTTACAGTATGAGTTTCAGCATAAGATAAAGCGCTAATTAGAAAGCAAAAAATAATACTTAAACTAATTTTAGTTGAGTTAAAATGTTTCATAAATTAAATTTCTGTTAAGTCAAATTAAAGTTATTTTTGGCTAAAATATACGATTTAGCTAAAATAAAGTGTTAAAAGTACACAAACTTTGTTAAATTTGCAAGAACCTTGATTTTTTAAATTTGTGAAGAACCTATTATTTTATATCACTTTTTTATTGTCATTTCAGCATTTATCTGCTCAATATGTAACGCACGAAGATGCTTTTGAAAACGTTTCAAGCGACCCTTGTAAATGTATAACCATTACTCCTGACGATAATTACAAATCAGGCTCTTTCTGGAATGAAACGCCTTTAGATTTAAGTCAATCCTTTGAAATTATAGTTAAGCCAACATTTGGTTGTATTACCGAAGCTGCTGATGGTGGTGATGGGATAGCTTTTTTATTACAGACTAATGGAACAGGACAATTACCAACAGGCGACGGAGGTAATTTAGGCTACAATGGGATTTCCCCTTCATTAGTTGTTCAGTTTGATACATATAGAGATAACCCCATAATATATCCTGAAAATAATGATCCTGGTGGCGGATTTTTTCCTTTCTATGACCATGTGGGTTTAATGTTGAATGGCTCTTGTAATCATGAAACGGCTGATGATCTTTCAACAGAACCCTTTTCTCCAACTTTCACCGATGTTGAGGATTGTAATTTATATAGCGATCATCAAATCACCTTTTTATGGGATATCACAACGCAAAATTTTCAAGTTATTTATTGTAACGATGTGGAAGGGTGTTTTACCGTTGCTAACCAAACAATAGACATTAGTAACACGATCTTTAGTGGGAACAATTTGGTTTATTGGGGTTTTACGGGCTCAACAGCGGGAGCAAAAAATGAACAAGGCATTTGCGTACAGTATTTTGATAGACAACCTACAGTTATGGATACGGTTGTTTGTTATGAAGAAAATCTTGTTATTGACCTAAGTTGTATGAACAATTTTTCATTTGAGTGGAAAGATATAGCAGGTAATATTATCAGTACAAGCTCAGTTTTTGATATAGTTCCAATAGCTGATAATGACTATGAATTAACCATTACTAATGATTATACAGGTAGAACGTTCACAGAGTTTTTCTCCGTTACAGTTCTTCACCCTGTTTTAGAAGAAGTATTAAGTGAGCATATCAACAATGATTGTTTTGGTTATTCAGACGGACAATTGGCATTGAATTATATTGATGCTATTGGAGAGGTAAATTACAGTTTAGATGCTTTAGTAAACCAAACAGACTCTACATTCTCTAATCTTTTTGCAGGAAACTATGAATTGGTAGCTCAAGACGAGTTTGGTTGTAGAGACACGGTGAACATCACTATTTCTGAAGAGCCAGAAATCATACTTAATATAGACAATGTGGTAGGTGTTGTTTGCAACACTACTAATACAGGATCTATAGAGGTAACACCTACAGGTGGTGTGGGCGGCTATGCCGTAAGCTGGATAGATGATGAAGGAACCAATTATAACGATGAAGATTTATTCGCTATTAATGATGGATTTTATGACTTTACAGTTATAGATGCCAACAATTGCGTCTCAACAGGACAAGTTTTTGTAGATCAAATTAACTCTATTGACATGGACACCTTATCATTAGTTCAGGTTGATTGTTTTCAAGGAAGTACTGGTGAGATTAGCATTGACCCAATAGGCGGATTAGCACCATTTACTTTTGATTGGACTGGGCTAAATGGATTTGTTTCAAACCAAAGTAATATTACCAATTTGAATGCTGGAGAATATACGTTGACGCTCACAGATTTTGAAAATTGTTACAGAATATATCCTTTCATACTTGAAGAAGGCGATGAGGTTTTGATTGACGTTTTAAGTACTACTGATGCCAAATGTTCTTATTCAGCAGATGGTGTTGTAGAGATATCGCATTCCGGAGGAAATAACACCTCTGTTGGAATAATTTTAGATGGAACATTAAACCAAGTGAGTAATACTGATATTACGACCACTCTCATTGCTGGAAATTATTTTGCCTACGCTCAAGATAACTTAGGGTGTTCTTCAAACTCTGTGCCTTTTTCTATAGGAGCGCCTAGCGAAATAATTATTAGTCCTTTGGATGTTGATGATGTAGAATGTTTTGGTGATGATGATGGTAAGGTTCAAATTATCTTAACTGGAGGGACACTTCCTTATAATGGCTTTAGCTGGACAGGACCAAACGCTTATACCAACTCAGCACAAAATATATATTCGCTATTTGCCGGAAATTATACTGTAACGGCAACAGATGATAATGGCTGTACTAAAACAGAAAGTTTTTTGGTCGATCAAAGTAGTGATATATCGATTGGTACTGCTGCAGTAGAATATGTCAAATGCAAAGGAGATAATAGTGGTGCGATAACACCTCTTATTACTGGCGGAACACCTCCTTATGGCAATTACTCTTGGTCGGGTCAAGGGGGCTTTACGGCCACAACATTAGCAATAAATAACCTCTATGTTGGGGAATACACCCTAACTATGGAAGATAGTTATGAATGTGAAAAAGAATATACGTTCAATATCTATGAACCTGACTCACTTCTTCAATTTACAGTAACGTCAACGCCTTCCTGCCTTATCGAACGTACCGGGCAAGCATCTTTAAATATAATAGGAGGAGAACAGCCATACAGTATAGATTGGTTTGGCGCAAATCCAGCAGCCTTATCATCAGGAATAAATTATGTCCAAGTGACAGATGATGCAAATTGTATTATTGCAGATTCCTTTTATGTTGATCTATTGCCTATACCTACTGCAGATTTTGAAGTGGACTCTATTTTAAAGCTAAACTCATTGACAACCTTACTCAACAATTCATCCAATGAGGTTTCTTGGGACTGGGATTTTGGAAATCAAAGTTATTCCATCGAAGAGTCACCATCTGTTATCTATGATATGGAAGGCGATTATACCATTAGCCTACAAGTATTTAATAACGAAGGCTGTAGCGATACCATTTCTAAAGCTATTTCAGTAATAAACAGTTTAGTCCTTTATATTCCTAATACATTTACCCCAAATGGGGATTTTAAAAACGATGCTTTCAATGTCTCAGTTCTAAATTATACGGAATTTGAAATGAACATTCACAATTATTATGGTACAAAGCTATTTAGTACAACAGATCCATCTATTGGTTGGGATGGTACTTATAAAGGAAGAAGCGTTCAAGAAGGAACATACGTTGTAAGCATCTTTGCAATAGATGTTTTCGGAAGAGTTTACAAAAGAAATAAAAATTTAATCTTATTAAAATAACCTATTATGAAGCACATTCTTTATTTAATTTTATTAGCTCCCTCTTTGTTGTTTGGTCAAGTTCTTATTGAAGATTTTGAGAATAACAGGCATTTAAATTATGTCGAAAAAAGTGGAGAATTTGTTTCTGACAACACTAATCTAGCACCTGCACTAATGGGGGGTATGTACGATGGTGTTGCCAATCCTGATATGAGTGGTGTAAATACGAGTCCTAGATGCGGTTCTTACATGAGAAATGCAGTAGAAACGTATGATTACTTCATTGCTTTGCCAGCAGGTGGGTTTACCAACTTAAACGATTTTACTGATGGTGACAATTTTTTCACTTTAGATGTATGGAGTCCTGAAGATTCTACCAATTTTATTATAAGTTTTGAAAATAGAGAAATTGCTCAGATTGATCCAGATAGTACGGACGGAGTTCATAGTAGATTTGAAGGCCACACTTCTGTTGCTGGAGCTTGGCAAACTATTATTTTTAATTTTAAAGATTTTCCTGACCTTACCATTTCAGAAGATCAGATTGATCAAATGGTATTTTTAGTTAATAATGGACAATTGGACAATGCTATAACCGTTTACTTTGACAACTTTTTTGGTCCAGACTTCGGATGTGATGACGTTGACCCTAATGAAGTTATAGAAGATTTTGAATGTCAGAGAAACTTAGAGTATACCTTCACACATGGCGCTTTAAGCTATGTAACTAACCCTGACCAAAGTGGTGTTAATACTTCAAAGAAAGTAGGTTTTTACGAAAGTTTAGGAGCTGGTGATGAGAATAATAATGATGTAACCATTTTCTCATTTGACGAGCCTTTAATGTTTAGCCAAAACAATCGTATTAGTCTAAAGATTAAAACAACTTTTGTGAAAATGGTTCAATTGACATTACAAGGTGGAGGAAACAGTTATACAAAGGAATTAGAAATGGATGGAAGCAATTCATGGAAAGACTATGTGTTTAACTTTTCTGATATTATAGATAATAATACTGAGATAACACAAGCGCTTTTAATTTTTGCGCCAGGAGAAACAGATTTCGGATATAATTTTTATTACGATGATATGACTTTGATAGAAGTAAGCAGCGTTAACGAAACTGACAAAGTGGACGACCTAAAAATTGTCGATAATTTTATTTACTTTTCAGAATTGAATTCAACAAAACATGTACGAGTATACGATCTTGCTGGTAGATTACTTCAACAAGAATCTACTAATGAAAGTTCACTACATATTAACCCAACCGGAATGTTATTGATTAGTGTCAGTGATGATAACGGTTATCAAAGAACAATTAAACATTTAAATAAATAATTATGTCGGAAAACAAAAATTATAGCCAAGCGCTATCCACCTTAGTTACGGTGTTTTTCTTTTGGGGTTTTATAGCCGCTTCTAACGGAGTATTTATCCCATTTTGTAAAACCTATTTTCAAATTGACCAATTTCAATCTCAGCTTGTAGATTTTGCTTTTTATGGCGCCTATTACTTTGGAGCCTTAATATTGTTTATACTTTCTAACTCTTCAGGTCAGGATATTATGAATAAGTGGGGATACAAAAACGGTATTATATACGGTCTTTTGCTCAGTTGCTTAGGTGCAGTAGTGATGTATCCTGCTGTTCAAGGGGCTAACGCTGGTGATTCACATATATTCTATTACGTTCTAGGAGCGTTGTTTATTGTAGGCTTAGGATTTTCTCTTCAGCAAACCGCAGCCAATCCTTTCGCTGTATCTTTAGGCGACCCAGAAAAAGGAGCTCACCGTTTGAATTTAGCTGGTGGAGTAAACTCTTTAGGAACAACTATTGGACCTATTGTTGTTGCCTTAATTTTATTTGGCACTACACCAAAGTCGGGACCTGAATTAGATGCTATGATTGCTAACGGCGAAATTAGCTTATCGACGATACAAATGCTCTACCTTGCCGTTGGTGGTTTGTTTTTAGCTGCTGCTGCATTGTTCTACTTTTCTAAAAAGTTACCTCAAGGAAAGGACGATTCTGAATTTTTAAAAGCGCCTAAAGCACTTCGTGCATTATTATTTATGACCGTTATTTTAGTTGCTTGTTTCTACTTAATATTTGATCAATATAAAGAGGGCAGTATTCCTAATAACGAAACTATTTTAAACTTAACCATACTTAGTTTATTGGCTGTTGTAGGAACATTACTCGTTTCTAACAAATTAGCTATTAAAGACAAAGATAGCTGGGGTGCTATGCAGTACCCACAATTAGTACTCGGAATGTTAGCCATCTTTACCTACGTAGGTGTTGAGGTAACGATTCAGTCTAATTTAGGGGAATTACTAAAAGTAAATTTAGGAAATGGGCTTAATCCTATTGGGTTACCATCAATGAGTGATTCAGAAATTGCACCTTTAATTTCAATGTATTGGGGTGGTTTGATGATTGGTCGTTGGGCAGGAGCTATTGCTGTTTTCAACCCAGTTGGAAAACTAAAAACATGGCTATATATTCTTGTGCCATATGTTGCTTTTGGAGCAGTATTGGGGGTAAACTATATCTCAGGATTTGATATTTCTATATTGTTTTGGTTTGCTATTTGTGTAGCTATTCAAATTGCAGGATTCTTCGCAGGTAAAGAAAGACCAGCATTAACCCTAAAAATATTTGGGTTTTTAGGAATCGTAGCCATGCTAATAGGTCTATTTACTACTGGAAATATAGCCCTATTTGCTTTCTTAAGTGGAGGACTTTGCTGTTCAATTATGTGGCCATCAATCTTTGCTTTAAGTATTCAAGGTTTAGGCAAATACACTTCACAAGGTTCTTCATTCTTAGTAATGATGATTTTAGGAGGAGCTATCATTCCACCATTACAAGGTAAATTAGCAGATATCGTAGGTATCCATACTTCATATTGGGTAGCTGTTGTATGTTTCGCTTATCTCGCGTTTTTCGCACAAAAAGTCGGTAATATTTTAAATTCTAAATAATGATTAAATACAGTTTTATAGCAAGTTTATGTCTTGCATTAGTTTCATGTTCTATAAATGGTAAGCACGACAATTTCAATGAAGAAGTTGTTAATTATGAAGAAAAAATAGATTCTATTTTAGCATTAATGACCATTGAAGAGAAAATCGGTCAGATGACTCAAATAGATCAACAATTTTTAGATACCATTCAAGACATTGCAGATTATGGTATAGGCTCACTATTAAGTGGTGGAGGATCACATCCGGACACCAATCATTTTGAGGCTTGGACTGACCTGTATGACCAATATCAAGAAGTAGCACTTTCTTCAAGGCTGGGTATTCCATTGATTTATGGAATTGATGCCGTTCATGGTCATAACAATGTTCATGGAGCAACTATTTTTCCACACAATGTGGGGCTAGGTTGTGCCAACGACTACGAATTAACTAGAAAAGTTTCTGAAGCTACAGCTGTTGAGGTAGCAGCAACTGGTATCAACTGGGATTTCAGCCCTTGTATTGCTATCCCAGAAGATGAGAGATGGGGACGTCATTATGAAGGCTATTCTGAACACCCTGAAATTGTTACCAATATGGGGGTTGCCTCTATTGAAGGATATCAAACAAAATCCTTAGGGAGCTCTAATATTTCTATCGTAGCTTGTGCTAAGCATCTTGTTGGAGACGGTGCAACAGAGTGGGGTACTGGGATGGACAATCAGCCAGATAAAATTGATCGTGGAAACGCTCTAATTTCGGATTCATTAATTCGAGCAAAATACTTGCCACCATATATAGCAGCTATTGAGGCGGGTGTTGGAACTGTAATGGCTTCATTCAATAGTATCTATGGCTTAAAATGTCACGCCAACGGATACCTTTTTAACGACTTACTTAAAGGAGAGTTAGGATTCGATGGTTTTGTTATTTCGGATTGGCAAGGTATTGATGAAATCCCTGGAGATTATAAATCAGACATTATTCTGTCAATCAACGCTGGTATCGATATGGTTATGGTACCTGGCGCCGTAATTTGGGGAGGAGAGCATTATAAAACATTCATCAGTTTGTTCAAAGAGGCTTATGATGAAGGACTAATTTCGGAAGAAAGAATTAACGATGCTGTTAGAAGAATTCTTCGAATCAAATTCCGTTCAGGTCTTATGCATAATCCAATGGCTGACAGAAGCTTATTAGAAAAAGCAGGTAGCCAAGAGCACCGAGATATAGCTAGAGAAGCGGTACAAAAATCACTAGTGCTTTTGAAAAACGATGATATGCTACCGTTGGCAAAGGACAAAAACTATTTGGTTTGTGGTTCTGGAGCTGATGATATAGGTAAGCAATGTGGGGGTTGGACAATTGAGTGGCAAGGTAAATTAGGTGATATTACACCTGGTACTACTATATATGAAGGTGTTTCTGAACACGCATCAGCAACATTAAGTGCTGACGGACAAACAGAAGGTACTCATGATGCAGCAATCGTTGTAATTGGTGAAGATCCATACACTGAAATGGAAGGAGATACAGATTATCTATATCTATCAGATGAGGACAAACAAACTATAGCTAATGTACAAGCATTAGGTATTCCTTATACGGTTGTACTGATAACGGGTCGTCCTTTGATTGTAACACAAGAAATTGAAGAATCAAATGCCTTTTTAGTAGCATGGTTACCTGGCACTGAAGGTAATGGAGTATCGGATGTATTATTTGGCGATGTTGCTCCATCAGGTAAATTGTCTTTCTCTTGGCCTAAAAGTATGGATAATGTTCCGGTTAATTTTGATGATAAAGAATACAATCCCTTATTTAAATTAGGATATGGCTTAACCTTTTAATAAACATACCTATGCGTTGTGCATTACTATTCTTGTTTTTAACATGCTCATTTCAATTAAAAGCTCAAAATTGGCAATTAGTATGGTCTGATGAATTTGGCAGCTCTAGCCTAGATGCTACTAAGTGGACACATAGTATAGGTACTGGCGATTGGGGCTGGGGAAATGGTGAGTTACAGTATTACCAGTCCAACAATACCACGATTTCCAATGATAAGTTAACCATTGAGGCTAAGGAAGAGCCTCAAGGTATTCCTGGACAATGGGGTGTTCCATATTATTATTCATCATCAAAAATCACCACTTATAATAAGTTTGATTTCAGATATGGAAAGGTCGAAGCCCGAATAAAATCTATTGACGGAGAAGGCTTTTGGCCTGCATTTTGGTTATTGCCTAACGGTGGCTGTTGGCCAGAAAATGGGGAGATTGATATCATGGAGCAGTGGGGTAATGATGGTCAAACAAATGAAACCTCTGGTGCTGTACATGTGGGTAATGGTTGTCAGGGCTCTAGCATTTATCAGTCATGGAATTCTACTATTAATGGCTCTTTTGCCGACAATTACCATACCTATTCCATAATATGGTATGAAGATTATATTGGTTGGTATCTTGACGATGTTTTGATGCACTATGTAACCTCAACTTCTTTTTCTGGCGGTTTCGACTGGCCTTTTAATCAGGACAACTGGTACATAATTCTCAACCTTGCCATAACCAATAGTGGGCCAAACAACAATACCGTTTTTCCATCGAATATTAAGGTAGATTATGTAAGAGTATACCAAACTTCAGATATTATGGGGTGCACCAATCCTGCGTCATCTAATTACAACCCTGAAGCTAATTTTGATGATGGTAGTTGTGTTGAATTTATCCACTTTAATGTTGATATGAATTGCTCTGGCGAAAATCCAGATGTAGTCTATATTTCGGGGCCGTTTAATAATTGGTGTGGTGAGTGTAACCCAATGAGTGATGAAGATGGTGACGGCATATGGTCTGCCACTTATTCTTTTGAAAATAATGACGGTTATTTGGAGTACAAATACTCATTTGATAATTGGGCTGGTCAAGAAAATTTGCTCGATGACGTTCAAAGCGGAAATGGTTCTTGTGTGGAGGTCACCGATAACAACTCCTATGCCAACAGAATGCTATATTTATACGGCAGTGATATTACAACAAACGATGTTTATGGGCAATGTTCAGACTGCTTACCCGGATGTACCGATGCAACAGCATTAAACTATAATTCATCAGCAAATTTTGACGATGGATCTTGTAACTACAATTGCAATCCTCCTCAAGTCACATTTAGCGTAAATATGGACGGTCCTTTGCCTGAGGGTTATTCTAATGTTGTGATTAATGGATCATGGAATGATTGGCAAGGCTGGGGTATTACCCTTCAAGACGATAATAACGATAATATTTGGGAAGGCACAGCAGATTTGCCAACTGGATCTCATCAATACGTTGTTGCTTATACTGGTCAAGCTGATGATTGGTCGGGGTGGGGAGTAATAGGAAACGCTCCTATAGGCTCATCATGTGATTTTAATCCAACGGATAGCTACGGTAATTATGGATTTAACTTACTATGCGGAGATAACATCCAATTAGCAACAGTCTGTTTCAGTTCTTGTGAAAATTGTGTTGAGCCCATTAGTGGATGTACGGATTCTTCTGCGGACAATTTTAACCCAGAAGCAGAGGTAGAAGATGGTAGCTGTACTTACTGTGGAGATTTTCAAGTTTACATTTTAGGTACATCTTTGGCTACCGCTCCGAATTACAATAATGGAAGTATACAAGCTACAGGCCTCAATGGTTCTGGTGATTATAATGTAGAAGTTATAAATAATTCTGATGGAACAATAGAAAATCCATTTGCTTTGTCGGCGGGAGATTATACGGTTGTTGTAGAAGATGTTAGTTCAGCGTGTCAAGTCACTCAATCATTCATAATACAAAATGAAGAGCTTGGTGTTAACCCTTGCGACATTACGCCAACAGGACTGTTTGTTGATGATATTATTCACAACAGAGTAGTGTTTAACTGGTCTGCACCAAGTGCTGCGCCATCACACTACATGATTCGTTACCGTGTGGTAGGTA
>MDSX01072767.1_pt1 | contig 12649 bp, 17 predicted proteins | sample 811141 | NCBI WGS metagenome assembly MDSX01 (sample SAMN05326642, study PRJNA326480) | marine metagenome | isolation source: seawater | place: Atlantic Ocean: South East | collected 2010
CCAGAGCCAGAGCCAGAACCAGAGCCACCAGAACCAGAGCCTGAACCAGCGCCAGAGCCAGAGCCAGAACCAGAGCCAGAACCAGAGCCAGAGCCAGAACCAGAGCCACCAGAACCAGAGCCTGAACCTTTTTCTGGACTTGTTAATACTTCATTTTCCACGCAGCTGAACAACTCCTGGGCGCAGAGTGGGGGCTGGACGATCGTCTCGAACCCGTATGAAATAGCGTCAAATGGGACGTATTATTATCACGGAAGTGGGTTAGCTAACGTTTCTGGTGTATTTGCAGATGGTTCTACGACAGGAACATCCCCGAGATATATGGTAAAATCGCAGGCGAATAGTGACAGAAATATATGGTTGGGTCAGCCGTTTCCGACAGAAATTGGTGATTATTATGGTGTAAGCTTTTATTATCATGGACATCCTTTTCATTATTGGGCAGAAAATCAAGTAAAATGCGTGATTCTAACTTTTCCAAACTCGTTCTCTACGGCGAGCTCGGACGCCGATCTCGGCACGAGTCTTGCTTTGGGTGAGGTTGTATATGATACAAATTGGTGGTGGATTTCTGGATATACGCCAGGCGAACAAAACAACAATACCAATACAAACCAAGAGATGATTCGTACGTGGAGGAGAATACAATTTGGGTTTCAGGCGGTATCAAATATTACAGAAATTAGATTTTACCACGGTAATAACAGAAATACCCAAGGGAATCCCTCGGCTAACTCACGTCCAGGATATTTATATTTGGATGAAATATCCGTAGTAAACGCATCACAAGGGCAATCATTTTAATGAATTAGCAATAAATTTATAACCTAAACTAGGTGATTCAGTATGGTAATCACATACTTTTTGTGAAACAATAGAAGAATCATTAGTAGAATAAATAATTTTTTTAATACCCAAATTTTTAATAGTATTGAAACAGTTTAAACATGGTCTTGAATCTTTCAATTCTCCATATGTTCCTACTCTAACAATATAAAGTTTCATTTTTTTAACAAATTTAGCTTCTTTTCGATTATCGGTGAACTACTTTGCTGCGTTTAAGGGCTGATCTAGTAGCAGCAATTTCAGCATGACAAGAACAGCAGTTGGAAAGCATTCCATCCCTAGAATAATTTCTATAATTATTACAACCTGTACCTACAACTTTGCCATTAACAACAGCAACACAACCATGTTTTTGCAGCATTTTAGAGTCATTAGCTAATTCGCAAGCAATTGAAATAAAGGATTCTTCGTGAGTGGAGATCATATTTTAATTGTAAAAGTTGTAATATCTTTAATTCAATTTAAAATTGAAATAAAGTTAATGCAAAATATAATAAATAATATCATGATGCACTACGTAAACACCATAGAATATCGCACAGCAGAAGACGGGAAAGAGTACACATTTGAAGAATTCAAGGAATATTACGGCGATACCGCCGAATATGAATGGGCAAAAACAGTGACAGAATACAATTTATATTTGTATGTAGACCCGGAGTTCCGCAACCTCGGCGAAGCCGACGACATTGCGGAGCTCAAACTCAAATATGAAGAAGCAGTAAAAAAATGGAATGAAAAAATGGGTTTCAGTAAGTACCCAGACGCAGGCTTTGACATATTTACACCAGCAGACCAAATTAGAAACCCCACCGATACCAGCAAGCATTATAAGATTAACTTTAATATCAAGACCGCAATGTACAAAAACAATAAACCTGTATCCTTTACTATGCACCCTCGTTCAAGTATTTATAAAACCCCCTTCCGACTAACAAACAACACAGGAATAATCGACTCAGGATATAGAGGCAATCTCGGTGCAGTATTCGATGTTCTAACAGAGCAAGAGGAAGGCACCCAGCAAAAACCGTTTGAAAGGTATGTCCAAGTTTGTGCCCCCAGCTTAGAGCCATTCTGCGTTCATTTAGTAGAGAACGAAGACGATCTAGGTTTGGATACAGAACGTGGAACAGGAGGTTTTGGGTCAACTGGACGCTAATATAAAATTATAAATATAAAATTATAAATATACAATTAATATTTTTTATTGTATATATATAAAAGATGTTAGATGATGATAATAATAATGATGAATGGTGTGGTTGCATTACAAATAACAATGTCTTAGACGATAAAAATTTATCAGATAAAGATTTATCAAATATTAAAGTAGAAACATATTTTAGAAAATGGAAAAACGACAAAAATAGGTTAGAATATAAAGTTAAAACAATAGATAGCGATAGCAACCCAAGTGATTCAGGTTCATCAGACACAGACGATGAAGATGGTTCAAATCCTCAATCTTATGAACTGAATCATTATGCAAAAGACAGTAAAGTAATAAAATATAAAAAATTAAGTTATACAGCAATTGAAAAAAGCTTAGATAAATACCACAACAAACCGCATGATAAATTATCTTCATCATTAGATATATTATCTACATACTTGAAAGGACAAAGATATATATACATGGAATCAAAGTATTACTGTGAAAAGATATTGCAAAGATTAATGATACCGGCGATGATTTTATCTGCTATTGGTACAGTATCATCACAAATTATAGGTAAAGGATGTAATACCGGGTGGTGGGAAGGAGCAATATTATCTTGTATAAGTGCAACAATAGGATTAATGATGGCTGTAATTAATTTTTTAAAACTGGATGCATCTGCTGAGGCTCATAAAATATCAGCTCACCAATATGATAAATTGTTATCAACGGTAGAATTTTCTTCATGTTCAGTTTATTTATTTCCGACAGGTAAGAAAAGTTCTTCATCAAGTAATATAGTTAGAGATAAGATACTCGATGTTGAAAAAAAGATAGGTGAAATAAAAGAAACAAATCAGTTTTTGGTTCCAAGACGCATAAGAAACATGTTACCTATAATATACAATACAAATATAATAGCTATAATAAAAAAAATAGATGGACATAGATCAAAAACAATAAATAATTTAAAAAATGTTAAAAATGAGTTAAGGTTTATAAATAAATTACAGAAATCAAAAAGATATAAATTAGACGAAAAAGGTTCGGAAAGATTAATCCAACTTTATGAATCTAAAAAAAAATACATAAAACAAATATTAATATTAAAATCAGCATATTCATCTATTGATCAGATGTTTTTACAAGAGATAAAGAATGCGCAACAACCTACATGCTTACATAAAAAAATGGCATACAAAAATCCAGAAAAAATACACAAATTTTTGTATGAGATATTAAATCCGTTTGAAGAATTTGAAGAAGTTCAAGAAGATGATAGCAACGGTTCAGTAAAGCTTGATATTAAATATTAAATTTTTACCTATTGATTTCTTCATGAATAGAAGGCATAATATTATTTTCTAAATTGCCTTTTTCTTCATCTAAAAGCATAACAGCCATTGCAGAATAATTATGTAGATCAATAAGTGTATCGCGCATACTTTCAGTTTGAATAAGTGTAACACTATTTTTATTAATACTTTGTAGGCGTTGTATTTTATCACCTAAGCGAACAAGTACACCAATAGGCCCGTATGTAGCAAACGCGTCTCCATAGTCAGAATTTTTTTTAATAAAAAGTTCAAAAGCCTCTTTTTGAACATTAATCATTTGATTTCCGCGGTTAATAGATTCAGACATTTATATTAGATAAATGTTGTTTATAATTTAAATCAATTTAATAATATATAGTTGTTATTTTACAAGATAAGAGGAGACTACAAATAACTTAAAGATAGTAAGTATAATAAAATATGTATTCTAATAATAGATTAAGAAAGGAAATAAAAATGACAGATGTAGATTTTCCAGAATTAAACACCGTTAGTATTAAAGAAAAACAAGAAATTCTAGACTACAAAAATATGAAAGAAATAATAAAACAAAAAGAAAAAGTTAAAGAAGGATGGGTTAAGCTTTCATATAAAAACAACAAAATTATAAAAGAATACGGAAAATTACAAAAAACCCCAATAAAAATTGAAAAAGAAAGTAATTTTCAAAATCAGGTTGAAAAAGTAATTAAAAAGATGGTTTCTAGATGGGAATATGAAGATAAATTAAAAGGAAATGAAGTGGACTATTATTTATATTATGATATAAATGATTATGAATCAGATGATGAAAACGAGTTTCAAGATCAAGATATGAATGAAGATTTAATAGAAGATGAATTAAATTTAGATAAGTTTTAAATAGTATTTAAATAAATAAACAATAACTATGAGCGATGATGAAACAGATAAAGAATTAGATTTAGATTGGATAGATAAATTTGAAGAAGAAGATAAAGTTTACAATAAATATGAATTATGTCAGATAGACAATATAGAATTTGTTTATATTTATACTTTTAAAGAAGAAATCATCAATATAAATAAAGAGATAGTAAAATTAAGCATTAAAAATAAAGTAAAAAAAGAAGAACAATTATACAAGATAATTAAAAATTTACACAAAGATTTTAGCTTGATGTCAATATTAATTTTTAACATAAATATTAAAAATATAAAAGATATTTATGATAATAATAATTTTTTTAAACGTATAAGTATAATAGATGATATAAATTTGGATGAAAGTTTAAGCTGTTTAAAAGATTTAAATAGTATATATTTTATATTTAAAAAAAAAGACGAAGTAAATATGAATAATATGACTAAAAAAATTTACTATAAACCGAATAACAAAACGCGTAAATTAAGATAAATTATATATCATTAAAATCTATTTCGTCATCGTCATCGTTTGTAGTATTTTTATCATCAGAATTAATTACAGTATTCTGTTCAATAATGTAGTCAGATGTTATATTATCATTAAATATAACATCGTCATCAACCTCGGTTTGTTTATCGGTTTCAACAGCGGAAGTTAGTAATTTCCAATTACCTGGTAATTTTTTTAGCTCTTCTACATCAGATTGGTTATAAACTTCAAGTAGATCACATTTAGATTTTTTATTAGTATCACTAATTTCCCATTCTCTCGTTCCAATAAGAACCCACGTACCAATATTAAGGCAATTATCTCTTTTTCCTCTACCTCTAAATTTATTTCTGATTATGCAGATTCTTGTGACATCATCGATACATACAACGTCAACCATTCCATTACCAAAATGTTTAGTGACAACTGCGTAAATTTCACCTTCTTCAATTGCAACTCTTAATTTAGAATTAAAAGTACCTACAAATTTTCTTCCCTGACGTTTAGCTTTATTTCCACCAGCTTTATTCTTAACCATTTTATATTTATTTAATAGTTTGTTAATAATTCAATTTATTATATAATTATATAATATAATGGGTAATCCTTGGATGGAGCATGTCGCAAAAGTGAGAAAAACTCCCGGCAACGAAAGAATGTCCTTTAAAGATGTTTTAAAACTCGCCAAAAAATCATACAGTAAAGTATCTAGTGCTATATCTGAAAAATTAATTAAACCCGCAACAGGTAAAACCAGTCCTAAAAAGACGCAAAGAAGAAGAAGAAGACCAAAAAATAAAGGGTCAAGAAGACGCAAACGTTCAAGAGGAAGAAGATAAATAATCAAATATTAATGCGTTGAACTAAAATATTAAAATTATTACGAAGTTCTTTATATTTTTCTATATCATTAAATTTATTTTTAATGTTATATAAAAAATTACTACATTCATCTACCTTAGGTCTTTTAGACGGATCATAATGAAGACCTAAAAGAGTAATTTCATAATAAGAAATTATAATTTCGTTTTCCATATAATAGTTATTAAAAATATAAGACAACATTTGCAAATTCAAAATAGAAAAAGAATATAAATCCCAGGTATCAGTAGTATTTTTAAGTAAATCATTAATAAGGTATTTAACTTGTTTACCAACATATTTCTTGTAGTAGTTATATGCACCTACATAATAATTTTTAATAAATTCTCTGCTTAATGCTTTATCAAAACGAGGATTATTCATTATGGTATCTGAACATACTAATTTAATATGTTGTTTAGAAACTTTATCTTTAAAATTAATTTTATTGTTAACAAAAAAATTTATCATATGAATTTCGATACACCATATGTAATAACTAGGATGATATCCGTAAAAATATTTTTCAAGATTAGACATGGATAGTTTAGATTTATCGATAGATATTCCAAAATCTATTAAAACAGGAACAGTATTGATGTTTAAAAGTATATTTTCACTTTTTAAGTCAAAATGTATAACTCCAATATCTATCAATTTAGAAATTGCGCTTAAAATATGTAAATTAGATTCTATTATATAAAGCAAAACTCTCGAATCAAAATCAATAAGTAAGGCTTTCAAATAAGTAGAACTTTTAATATAAGGTATTAACATAAGTAGGTAATTCAATTTATTATCTTTAATAATCTCACATTCTTTAATTAAAGATTTATCTAGTTTTCTAATATCGATTGGACACGAATCAATAACAGGGGAAAAAAACCACAAAAAATTATTTATAGTTGCAATTTTTTTACCTAAATTAATTTCTCTTCGTGTCCAATCTTCATCAATTTGTAGCTTAGTTACAATTTTATTTTCGTTTAAAACCTTATTATTACAAGAAATACCTGGATAATATACACATCCATATCCACCTTGACTTAATAACTTACTCATATACTAAATATGTATAATAAAATACATGATTTACTATTTACAAGTTAATTCTGTAATACATATTTTTGTATGCTTTTTTATATCTTAGAAATTCTTCATTGTCTTTTATATTATAATTTTCAATAAAATTATTAAAACCACTTTCGGGTTTATAATCACTTTTAATAATATTGGCTTCAATATGATTATGCATATCTTCAATAACATCTAGGCCTAAACTAATATTTTTTTTCTTTTTAGGCCTATCTTTTTTAGTATCATTGCTGCATGCAACGGTATTTTTTTTAATATAATAATATTTAATACTTTTATAAATTTTATCATTAATAGAACCTCGATATCCAAGTTCAAATAATCGTGTTTCTTCGGTTTTAATAATATCTTCATTATTTTTAATAAATCGTTCCCAATGTTCATCAAATATTTCTTTTTTATCAAATTTATGAATGTTAGAAAAGTCGCTCATTTGTTTGACTAGATCATCCGAAAATTTAAATCGAAATACTTTCTTTTGAATTTCCATAGTTTTTAGTAATAATATCACTAATATTATTTGTTCAATTTAAAATTGAATAAATAATAAGATATATAAATAGTAATAAATGGACAATAAAAAAGTATTAATAGATAACTATATTAAACAACTAAATGAAGCTGAAAAAAAAGCACTTGAAATAGCAAAGAGAAATTTAGAGAGTTCATTTGATATAGAAATGTCTATTGGATTTAATGACTGGTTAAAAAATCAAGCTTGTATGTAGAATAATTTATTTCTTTAATTTTTTTTTTATTTAATATAAAATCCTTATGTTTTCCTATATTTTTGTAATTGTTAGATTTAGTATTAACTATTTTGTCGTTATCATCATCAGTTTTTTTGTAATTTTTATATGAAACAAATATATCATTGTCATTATCTTTACCATTAGTTTTTTTATCTTTTTTTTCTTCCATTGCATTAAGTAGTTCTTTAAACATGTTAATATATTTGTCTTTACAATCAAATAATATAACATATTTTCTTGCAACAACTTCAAGATATTTATATTTTATAGATTGATCACTCCAATAATCAAATCTATTATCTTCTTCGTTATATTTCATTATAACAAATCCGTCGGGTGTTTCTTCTTCGACAACACCTTTGTCTAGGTTTTCTTGATTTTCAAATTCTAAAATATAATTTTTATTATTACCCAGTAAATAGAAGTTTTCATATGGTATTTTAATATCTTTTTTGCGAGCCTCGGTTGTTTTAAAATCCAATAAAACAAAAAGTATGCCCGATCCTATAACCCCACTTATTATTACACTAATTACTGTGAAAATATCATTTAATAACATATAATAAAATATTAAAATATTTTTAAGTATTTAACAACGAATAAACTTCTTTTTGTAAATCACAAACCTTAACCTTAATATAGCCAGATTTATCTGGATGTAAACAAACTAAATACATGTCTTTAATTTGTTTACCATACTTAGATTCTAAAACATGTTTGTATGTATTTAGTTGAAGACAATAATGCCAATAATTTGTATCAGGTATATGTTCAATTAAAGGATTATGTGAAAATTTCCCCCAATTATTTATTTTATTAATATCTTTACATCTCTTCCAATCATAAATAGATAAAGTTCCATCTTCGTTTTCAAAAATCATATCAATAGAACCAGCTATTTTATATTCTTCGTGATAAACCATCCATTCAGTCCTATAAGGTTTAAAGTCTTTATGATCATTTGAAAATTCTAAAAAATATTTATATTCAATAGAGTTATTAGTATTTGGGCAGTTATTATAATAACACTCTATATCGTAATGCATTTTAGTACCAGCTTCGGATGCTTCTTTACCGTTCTTATCCCATAAATCTTTTATTTCTTGTTTAGTCATACCATAATATTTATTATTTTGCCATTTACTAGATTTCATCATATTATTTATAATTTTATCTGGATCAAAATGTTCAAATTGTTTATGATTAAATGTAGTAACCGACGTATAATTTGAATCACCTTTTATAGTGTAAATATGAGGTCCTTCATCAAATGTAATATGAGCATCTCTTTCATGTGGATTCTTATCAGCCAAATAATTAATGCTCATAGATACAAGTTTAGTAGTAATTTTTTTAAATGGTTTTAACCGCAATGATACGTACATCCTACTAAACAAACTTTACGAATAACGTCATTCAATTTAATTAACTTAACACGTGTCATATCACTAAAATCCATATCTTCTGTAATTTTTGCGACAGTATAGGAATGTAAAATATCATCGTCTTGTTTAATACCATATCCAGAGTCCTGACTTGTTGTTATGAAGTCTCCGTTTTCTAAATTACCATTAGCATTTGTTATTAAAATTGCTCCTTCTCCTATACTGTTAACCCAGCATCTTGAACTAAAAATTTCAGAAGATATTTGTGTAGACCAAGCGCCTTCATTATAAGTATAAACACCATTTTTAACACTCATTTTAGTTGCATAAGAAATTACGCCAAAACATCTCTTATCATTTTTTTTATTAGTAAAATCTACAAGTGGTAAAGCTTCGTTCATTGTAGGCAAACTATTGGATACACCACTTGAAAAATTATCATATATACCAGTACTAATAACAATCTTACCAACTTCACTATCAGATATGTTTTCAGACAATATTACACTATGCTGTCCTGTAAAACTTGTTATATTAATTGAACTTGTTGGATTAAGATTATCTGATATAGCATCGTCTCTTAAAAAATATGCTCTTTGACTTGGAGATAAAAAAATTAATGAGCGACTAATTCCTACATTGTTTGCAACTGTATCATTATCATGAATAAATATTTTCCAATTATATGATGAACCACCAGTAGTTTCGATACCAGAGTCTATTTGTAAATAGTTCCTTGCAGCATAATATCTTAATAATGAACCAGTATTTTCTGTTGATATTATACTTTGATTAGATTCTTCAACCCCATAATCACACATATTATTAAATTTAAAATTAACATTCGATACATCTAAACCTATATTGAAACCGTTATAGATATTAACATTTGAGTATGTGTACAAATTTGTTTGCTGATTTGAACCTAAATAAATAGTATTACTTAATGCATTATTAAGATTATTAGATATTACAATACTATTATCAGAATATTTATTATTTAATGTATTATTATTACCTATTATGATATTATTATTGCCACTAGAATCTATAACCCCGGTTCCTGTACCAATCAATGACGAACCAACAACAATGTTATTATTACCGCTAAAATCTCTTAAAGCATTATATCCAATTGCAAGATTAGATACACCTGAAATACTAGTATAATTATTACTAATATCACCAAAACTTATCAAGTTTTTTGTAGATAGAATATTTTTATAATTAAAATCGTTATCAATAGCTAAATCTGTAAATTCTCCCGTTAGACCAGAAGAAATAATAGCAGATCGTATTCTAATATTGCTAACGTCGAAATACTCCAACGGAGTACTGTTTGAAAAATTTATATCCGTAGCATCAGTTGCGAATTTTAAAGAAAAGAACCTTCTGTATGCATTTATATCAAAATCATTGGCGTCTTCTGCGAATTTAAATTTCGTAATAAATCTACAATCACTTAATGTAGAAGTTGATAATACTGTCAATCTACTTTGTACTTTTAAATTTTCTAAACTACTGCTTTTTAAGTTTTGATTTCTACCACCGAATTGTAAATATGACATTTATATATATTCTAATACTTTTTAAAGTTATTATTTTATTAAATTTATGTAGGTATATTTTACCTACATAAATTTATTTTCAATAATTTTTTTATAATATTTAGCATATGTAATGGGGTACACAATAGAACTTTCAATAAACATCAATAAGCAACATAATATTTCTTCTTTAAAAGAAATGTTGTTGGAAAAAGCAATGAATTATAATTGTGAAAATAATTATTGGTTTCATGAATTTGAAAACAATAAAAAAAAAATTTATAGACACAATTTAATTGGTTGTTTTTCGTTTGATTACAATAATGTTGTTTATGCTAATAGTTTTATAAATTATATAAATAAATTAAATGATGTATATATTGAATGTATATATGAAGATGAAATTAAATATAAATTATTATATGTATCCAGTTTTTACCTTAAAAAAATGAATAAAGAATATGCAAAAATTTATAAATCTAATGCTCAGTCTATTAAATTTTCTACCAATGAATTACTTTTACTTAAAAATTTTATTAAATTGTAGACGTTATTAAAGTGTTCTCTTTCTTCTGCGTTTTCGTTTTGCACGAGTAGATATAAGATTTTTAGGTTTTCTTATTCTATGTGTAGATTGATTCCTGCATTTAGATCGTCTTCTAATGTGTCGCGAGGGTATATAAGATTTCAAACGATTTACTAGTGTCTCATCGCGGGGTTTCATATTTAAAATTCTTGGAAAAACTTGTGATTTTTTGGAATATTCAATATCTGGTACAACAACTGTATTTTTCTTACCATTGTCATTAATATTAAAAACGATATTCTCCCCATCAGAATTTCCGTCATATTCTAATAGTTTAACAGTTTCACCGTTAACTTTAACAACACTTGAACCATATACATTTTGATCTATTTTACGAGTTAACATATATTATAATAATATATTAAAATATACTATTATGGATGAACCTCTGGATAATTTACCGAAACAAAACCATATAATTTTACCTTATGTTAAATCTATAACGAATACAGTCCCATATAATAATGTGTCTAAAATGGATAAATTATTGAGTAAAAAATTTACAGAAATGTATTTCAATAATATAAATGAGCGATATAAAGACACTAAAAAAAATTGATAGAAAATTAATTAAAAAGTTGAAAAGTATAGGAACCATGAAAAAAAAGTTAAACATTAAACAAGAACAAGATTTAATGACTAACGAAAGAATTAACGAAAAATTTATTAATATTTTAGCTCAATTAGAAGAATTCAATAGCAAGCAGGGTAAACAATTTCCAGCAAAAGCATATAAAAAAGCCCAAGAGTTGATTATGGAAATAGAAGAAGATTTAAAATCTGTTGAGCAACTTGACAATATACCTGGAATTGGAGATTCTATTAAAAGTAAATTTAAAGAGTTTATTACAACTGGGACACTACAAATATTGGAAAAAGAAAAAAATGATCCTATAAATATGCTAACTAATGTCTATGGAATAGGTCCTCAAAAAGCAAAAGATTTAATTAAGGACAATATTAAATCAATAGAAGATTTAGAAAAAAATAAAAATAAATTAAATGATAAACAACTAATAGGGCTTAAATATTATTACGATTTAATAGAAAGAATACCAAGAAGTGAAATAATAGAGTATGAAAAAGCATTTAAAGAAATTTTTGAAGAGGTTAAATTAAATGATGATGTTAAATTTGAGATTGTCGGTAGTTTTAGAAGAGGGGCAGAAACATCGGGCGATATTGATATAATTATTAATGATAAAACAACATTTGATGCCTTTATTAAAAGACTTATCGAAGAAAATATACTTATAGAACTACTTACAGATGGGGTAACAAAAAAACTAACTATTGCAAAGTTAAATAAAGAATCTAAATCTAGAAGAATAGACTTTTTATATGCATCTCCCGACGAGTACGCGTTTGCTGTTTTATATTTTACAGGAAGCAAAATATTCAATGTATTTATGCGAAGTAGAGCAAGAAATCTTGGTCTAACTTTAAATGAACATGGACTAAGCGAATTTACAGATAAGGTTAAAGGAAACAAACTAGATAAAAGTTTTCCAGATGAAGAAAGCATATTTAATTATTTGAATATAGAATATAAAAGTCCAGAAGAAAGAGTAAGTAGCAGAAACATTGTATTGCTTCCGGAGAAAATTAAAATTAAGAAGAAAAAAACCTTGAAAAAACCAGAAGCCAAACCAGAAGCCAAACCAGAATCCAAACCAGAAGCCAAACCAGAAGCCAAACCAGAA